>Ga0181377_1000135_pt1 | contig 28907 bp, 48 predicted proteins | sample LowvirmetaG_9_FD_130160 | JGI IMG/M metagenome (GOLD analysis project Ga0181377, IMG submission 130160) | Marine viral communities from the Subarctic Pacific Ocean - Lowphox_13 viral metaG | ecosystem: Environmental > Aquatic > Marine > Oceanic | place: Subarctic Pacific Ocean | collected...
TATTCCCTCGATGACGACACAAATGTATTTGTAATCAGTCACAAAGGCGAGATTCTTGATAACAAATTCCAAAACAAGTTAGAATTCTTTAAAGAAAAGAACTTTAGCAAAATGAAAGATTGGGGTTTACAAGCCGCGTAAATTATGATAGAATACACCATATAATGAAAAAGGATGAGCTATGAAACTAACAGAATATACCACACAGGTATTAAAGAACTTCTCTGCAATCAATAGTAACATTGTGTTTAGTGCTGGTGATACAATATCAACTATCTCAGAAGCACGTAACGTTATGAGTACAGCTACAATTGATCAGCAGATTCCATCAGACTTTGGCATCTTTGACCTTAACGAATTCCTTGGTGTTCTTTCTCTTGTAGATGAACCACAAATGAAGATCGAAGAGAAATATGCTGTTGTTGGTGATACAACAGGTCGTAGTAAGATTAAGTATTTCTTTACAGACATCGATATGCTTACTACGCCAAAGCAAAGTCAGCTTGAAAAAGCTCAGGCTTTCACCAACTTTGAAGTAAACTTTACTCTTGATCAAGATACAATGAATAAGATCAAACGCGCAGTAAGTGCGCTTGGACATAAAGTAGTATCGGTTACACCAAGTAACGGAGCTATTGCATTAACAGTACTTGATCCAGAGAATAGTACTTCAAATACATTTAGTATTGAAATTCCTGGTACATATGAAAGTGAAAGCTTTAACTTCACTTGGAATATAGAAAACCTGAAGATACTACCTGGCGATTATAACGTCCAACTATCTTCTAAACTAATGTCTAAATGGGTACATACAGAAGCAAACGTTACCTATTGGATTGCTATTGAAAAATCATCAACATACGGAGCATAGAATATGAGTGATCAAATTAGAGATATTGCAGCACGAGTCGGCCGAAGCACAGTTGCTGTCATCGACACTGTTGTACAACGCGGTGGATTTCGTGGCGAAGAGCTTACCACCATTGGCCAACTGCGTGATCAGTGTGTTCAAATGCAAGCACTTTGCGAACAAGCCGAACTCGACAAAGACGAAGAATAAGGGGTTTACTTTTACTCCAATATATTATATAATGCTACTATCTTGAAACGGAGTTAATATGTCAAAAGACTTTCTAGGGTGCGAAAAGTATCGTCCTAAAACTATATCTGAATGCATTCTGCCAGTGGACATGAAAGACACCTTTCAGAAGATGGTAGACAGTGGTGACCTGCAGAATATGTTATTTACAGGTACCGCTGGACTTGGTAAAACCACAGTAGCAAAGGCATTGTGCAATGAGCTTGACCTAGATTATATCGTTATCAATGGATCTGAAGAAGGTAACATTGATACCCTACGCGGTAAGATCAGGCAGTTTGCTTCAACAGTATCTTTTTCAGGTGGCTACAAAGTAGTTATCTTAGACGAAGCTGACTATCTTAATCCTCAATCAACCCAGCCTGCACTACGTGGTTTTATCGAGCAATTTTCAGATAACTGTCGTTTTATTCTCACTTGTAACTTTAAAAACCGTATTATTGAACCACTACACTCTCGTTGTGGAATATATGAATTTAATACTACAAAAGATATTATGGCAACTTTAGCTGAATCGTTCATGGGTAGGTTAGCACAGATCTTAAAGAATGAGGAGGTCAAATATGAAACTAAAAACGCTGCAGATATCATTATTAAATATGCTCCGGACTGGCGGAGAGTACTTAACGAAGCACAACGTTCTAGCACGGGTGGGAGTCTCAGCAATGGTACTCGGATGGTGGGTGTTGGCGATTCTTACAATGTTTTATTCACCGCACTAAAAAGCAAAGACTTTAAGTCTATGCGTCGATGGGTGGTTAATCATATGGATGTAGATACGTCTGCTATCTTTCGAGGTATATACGATCAAATGAATGATAAAATCCAGCCACAATCTATACCACAGCTTGTTCTTATTCTTGCTGATTATCAATATAAGGCAGCATTCGTTGCTGACCATGAATTAAACCTAGTAGCTTGCATGACTGAAATTATGACAGAGGTTCAAATACAATGAGATTTATAATTGGATTAATAGTTTTATGGCTACTTATTTACAATGATGCACAGCTTTTCAGAGTACTGCATTCCGCAATAGTAGGAGTATTAAGTTGAATACAGACGACTCAATCATATATGACTTTGAAACCTTAGCACAGAATCCATATGATGGAGTGGTAGTTTCATTTGCTATGATGAACTTTGATAGAAGTAGATTTGAGAATAATCCTTATACTTATCAGGAGCTAGTAGATTCTACCTCTTATATCAAGTTTGACGTAGCTGAACAAGTAAGTCATTATAACCGTAAAATTGAACAGGGTACTTTAGATTGGTGGAGCAAGCAAAATGCTACAGCGCAAGCTAAAATTGCTCCTGATAGTAAGAATGACGTATCTATTTCAGAGTTATATAAATTCTTTATGACAAATAAAACAGAATATAAGGCAAAGATATATACTCGTAGAAACACATTTGATCCGATGTTTATGTCGTCAATTATGAAAGCTACAGGTAACCCAGAACCATACGCTTGGTGGGACATTCGTGATACCATTAGTTATATTGAAGGTCTAGTACATCCTCAAAATATTAGAACTGATTTTATACCAGAAGATCTAGAGGAACACTTTGTAGCGCATGACCCGTGTCATGATATTGCAATGGACGTAATGCGCATTCAAACTATTATACAAGCTATTGTAGCTATTTAGGGGATTATATGCTAAAACTATATACCACAAACAATTGCTTCTATTGCAAGACTCTAAAGAAAAATCTAAAGAAATGGGGTTACGAGTACGCAGAGTTTAATAATACTGCAGATCCTAGTGTGTCTAAATTCATGGAGTTTAAAGGTCATAAGACATATCCACAACTTTATTACGATGGCACTGATGTTCAATGTGGTTCTTCTACAGAATTAACACAAAAGCTATTAACCCAGCGTGTGAACGAGCTTCATTGGCCTGGCAAAGACGGCGGTATAGATTAGATGAATCCTTTTGAATATGTGAATGCTATCAACACTAGCAAAAAAGATATTATGATAGATGATATAGCCGAAAAGGCATATCTTGCTTTTACCACCAATCGTTCATTATCTTACTTTCAAGATACAGTACTTGCTGCAAACGAGATGAATACCAAACACCACATCGATAATAAACTACAATTTCATTTTCTTATAAATATAGTCAGGAAGCGAAAGCGCTTCTCTAAATGGAATAAACCTGACCTGGTTTCTGACGCTGATGTGGTAAAAGAATATTATGGCTATAGTAATGAAAAAGCTAGACAAGTCCTACCACTCCTCACGCCCGACCAGATAATGAATTTGAGAGAGAAGGTATTTAAAGGTGGTAGAAGAAATAAATAATAATGTCCAGTGGACACCACATGACATGTTAGAAGTCATATTGGATCAGCCCGATGACTTTCTAAAAGTACGTGAGACACTTACTCGTATAGGCGTAGCATCTCGCAAAGACAAGAAACTATTTCAGTCTTGTCATATACTACACAAACAAGGCAGATATTTTATCGTGCACTTCAAAGAGTTGTTTCTCCTTGATGGCAAGAAATCTAATCTAGAGCTTAATGATGTACAGCGTAGAAATACTATTTCTACTTTACTAAGTGACTGGGGTTTAATAAAGCTTGCGGTAAAAGAGAACTTAGAATGCGCACCACTAAGACAGATTAAAATTATTCCATTTAAAGAGAAAACACAATGGGAACTATGTCCCAAGTATAACATAGGTAATAAGTAGATATATTATAACGACATACCTTTTTAGGTATAAATACCCACGGATGCGGAATGTTCCGATCCACACTTTAATCTTGCTTGTACAAAGGAGATAACCATGACAGGCTTACACACACTATTTCCCCGTTCATCTTTTGTGGGTTTTGACCACTTGTTTAACGAACTAGAATTTACCGCTAAACATGCTCAAGACCACTATCCGCCGCATAATATTATTAAGGCGGGTGATCAAGAATATCTGATCGAACTTGCAATTGCTGGTTTTTCAAAAGATGAAATCAATGTAGAGGTCAAAGACCGAACACTGACTGTAACGGGTGAACATAAATCTAAAGGCAGAGAGTTTATCCATCGTGGCATTTCGACAAAGAAATTTAAGCGAACCTTTAGGCTGTCCGAACATGTAAATGTAAACGGAGCAGATATTCAGGATGGCATTCTGGCAATCGAATTGCAGTATGTTATTCCAGAAGAAATGCGTCCTCGTAAAATCAATATTGGTCAAACGAGGAATCAAAATGACAACACACATCCTAGCAGTAAGCAGCTACTTAACGAGTCCAATTGAGGTAGTATTATCCTTTATCGGCTCATTCTTTGTAGGAACATTTAACTTAGTAAAAGGTCTTGGTGCAAGTTACATCAGGGCACGAAACATTAGACGCACGGTCATAGAGCTACATAAGCTAAAAGACCATGAACTAAGAGACATCGGCATCGGCCGAGGTGATATTTACGCTGTAGCGTCAGGTCAATCAGACCACAGACGTTATGATAAAACTATTAAAGCTGAAACTAACCCTAATTTGGTAGGTACAGTATAATGGCAACAGCAGTTATGAATTTCGCCTTTAATCCTTTGTCCAGTTTCTGGGCTAAATGTATCCATACTTTTGAGATCGTAGGATACTCAAGAGCGGCAGCAGAATTAGCTCGCCGGGGACTCTACAAGGAATCTCAGCGACTCTATGAGCACGCTGCAGAGTTAAGAGATAATAAGTAACTTATAGGTAAGGGCATTGATTATTGTGCCCTTACCAATCAAAGAATAATATATAGGATATAATATATAATGAAAAAAGTTCGTGATTTGCCCGGTGTGGGCGTAGAGTATGCGCTTGACTTTAATACTATGTCTAGGGAAGAGATCAAAGAGTTTGGTAAACGTATCCCTAAAGACAATGTAATTCTTGTAAGGAATCAGAATCTTTCTGATGAAAAGGTATTAGAAGTTTGCGAAACGTTTGGTCGATGTTTAAAGCCTAAACAATTTTTCATGCACGATAAGGTACCTGGTTTATTTAGAGTCACCAACGAAAGAGATGAAGACGGTGAGAAGACTGGATTGTTTGCCGACAAAGAATTAGATTGGCATTCTAACGGAAACGGAAGACCAAGTGGCAAGGAAGCATGTGTAGCACTTTACTGCATTAAACCTGGAACTGATAGCATTACTAGCTTCTGTGACACCAGACGAGCTTATAACGAATTACCTGATGATATCCGTGAAATTGTAGATGATGTTGAGTGTTTGTTTAAATTTGAAAACAATACATTCTATGAATTAGAGAAAGACGATAAAGAGCTTGTAATGTTTGAACAACATCCTAGTTTTGCGGATGGGGTAAATAAAAGTTTAGTGTACACCCATCCTTGGACAGGTGAAAAGGGCCTTTATTTTACATTTCATTATATCAGAGATATGTGGCGTAAAAGCAATACGCCTGTTGATGCTAAATGGCTTAAAGACTATCTTATGAATCATGTATTTCAAGAGAAGTATATCTATCATCATGACGATTGGCAGCCTGGCGATTTCGTGTTTATGGATCAGTTTCATAGTATACATAAACGTAATGCAGTAAAGGGTGAAAGACTACTCTATAGACTTTCATTTGATTATAAAAAGGTTTTTAGATAAAAAGGGTAATTTAAAAATGGCTAAATGGTCAAAGACATCTTGGGCACCAAAGGAAACAAATATGAAAGAACAATTAATCAAAGCATGTCGTATGCATGCTGAAGGCGATCTTGAGCGGGCGAAAACAAACATTATGGTTTATATGAATCAAAGTGTTGGTATTGGTGAGCACAGCGATATTGTAGAAGCTATCCAAGAAGAACTGGATAAAATGGCTGCTGCCGAAGATCGCATTGATATGCTATCAAAGCACTTTTAATGAGCAATGGTCAGTCCAAATACGAAGTTTGAATTAGACGTAAACGACATTGAATTAATTGAAGAGGCACTTAGTTTACTACAGTACCACCGCGCAGGGACAGTTGGATTTGAGGTTCAATCTATAGAAGATCTTAAAGCTAAGATCTGGCATCAAAAACGGTGGTACAGACCAAAAGGCGTATATATTTCTGGATAAATAGTATACTAAGGTATTTTTTATATAAATAGGCTTATAACGCCACGGAAGGACAACACCTAATGTTCCATAACATGATCGAAAAAGCGGTTCATAAGAGCCAACATTGTCAAAGAAATTGGGATCTTACTCAACAAATTCCTGAAAAGGATATCAAAGTGATGGAGACTGCTATTACACAGTGTCCTTCAAAGCAAAATTATGCTTACTATAAACCATACATTATTACCGATCGAGAAAAGATTGAAAAAATTTACGACCACACAGATGGATTTGGTAGAGGCAGAACTCCTCCTATTAGTAAAAAGAATTCTCAAGTACTTGCAAACGTACTTGTTGCTTTTGTTTCTGATAGCCAAGTAATGAGAGATAAGGTAACTAGAGAATTTAACGCTGTTGAGGCTCAAGAAGCTGGTCAAGAAACAGATGAACAGAAAAGACAAAGACAACTATCAGTTGGTATCGCTGCTGGATATTTGAACCTTTCTTCTTCACTTATGGGCTATTCAACTGGTTGTTGTACGTGCTTTGATGAAGACGGTGTCAAAGAAGTATTAGGCATTGAAGATGAAGTAATGCTTCTTATGGGCGTAGGTGTAAAAGACGAAGATCGTCCCCGCAGAGAAAAACATGACGAGCCAGACTTTGTCTTTCCGACATTGCCAAAGGAAATAGAAGCCGTACGAGTAGCTTAATTTATTAATACAATAAATACCCATGAGCCATATTAACATGGGAGTTTTTTGTATGTCTGAAGATAAGTTAAACATAAGTGAATTTGATTATATAATGTCAGCAGTAGCTGACTATACCATGGATCGTAACCTCGATAAAGGAATGTTCTGGGATATTATTAACCACGTTAATGATGGATATGAATTTTTAACTGCAATGGAGGCTCAAAGCCATTTAATGGAAATTGTAGAGAATCATAACATAATGAGAAAATATCATTATGACAGGGTACCAAAATAAAGGTATACATTAGCTTCTCAATGTGGTATAATAATACTTGATTATGGAGGCAATATGACTTTTTACACAAACGTATCCCGCTACGGCAACAGTATACTTTACCGTGGCTACTTAGACAATGGTGCATCTGTTCAGCACAAATACAAATTTAGCCCAACTTTATATATTAAGAATAAAGATCTGCAAACGCCTACAGATTGGGTTACTATGCAGGGTGAATCAGTAGCACCTGTGAACTTCGACAGTATGGGTGACGCGCGTGACTTTGTACAGCAGTACGAAGGCGTAGCAGGCTTTAAGTTCTGGGGTAATACTAATTATATTCACCAGTTCATTACTGATAAATTTCCTCACGAAATCAAGTTCAATCGTAGCCACATTAACGTAGCTAATCTTGATATCGAAGTCCATTCAGAAGACGGCTTTCCCACGCCAGATGAAGCTGCACATCCTATCACAGCAATTACAATAAAAACATCTCGCAGTAGTGTGTATCATGTATTTGCTATGGGTGAATGGGATTATGATAAATCACCACTGCAGCATCTACAGATCCAATATCATAAATGCGAGACTGAAGTAGAACTAATAGTTAAGTTCCTTACATTTTGGAAGAAAGACTATCCAGATGCTATTACTGGCTGGAACGTACGCTTCTTTGACATGCCTTACATTATTAATCGCATTGCTAAACTTGGTGACGAAAAAGCTGCTAGAGCTTTATCACCATGGGGTATGATAGAACAGCGTGCAGTACGCTTTAAAAACAAGAACATGGATATGTACGAGATCAAAGGTGTAGCTCAGCTAGACTACTACGATCTGTTCCAAAAGTTTGGTTATAGCTACGGCGCACAAGAATCTTATAAGCTGGATCATATCGGTTATGTAGTTCTTGGAGAACGTAAGCTTTCGTACGAAGAGTACGGCAACCTTCGTAACCTCTATAAAGAAAACCATCAGCTGTACATCGATTATAATATCAAAGACGTAGAGCTAGTTGAACGTATAGATGAAAAGATGGATCTTATTACACTTTGTCTGACCATTGCATACAAAGCTGGTGTAAATTATAGTGATGCATTTGGTACTACCGCTATCTGGGATTCAATTGTGTATCGTAAACTAAACAGTCAAAAGACTGTAATACCGCACAAGCCTCGCAGTGAAAGAATCGCTGTTAAGTTTGCAGGTGGATATGTAAAAGAACCACAGATCGGTATGCATGAATGGGTTGTTAGTTTTGACCTTAACTCTCTGTATCCCAATATTATTGCACAGTGGAACATGTCGCCAGAAACTCTTAAGACAGATCCAATGGATATGCTTACCTCAGGTGTAGATCACTATCTGAATAACAAAGCTTCAAATAACAATGTAACGGTAGCTGCTAATGGTTCTTCATATAGTAAAGATCGTGAAGGTGTTATGCCTAAGATCATTGTAGACTACTATGCTGAACGCAAAGAAATAAAGAAACAAATGTTGGCTAAACAGGCTGAGTATCAAAAGAATAAGTCAGTAGCACTTGAGAAAGAAATAAACCAACTTGAAAATCGCCAGATGGCAATTAAAATTCTACTTAACAGTCTATATGGTGCACTTGGTAGTCAGTACTATCGCTACTTTGATCTGCGTATCGCAGAAGGCATTACTCTTACAGGCCAGTTCGTTATTAAGTGGTGTGAACGTGTAGTCAACCGTGAATTAAACAAGATTCTCGGTACAGATAAAGACTATGTTATTGCTATCGATACCGATTCAGTGTACGTCAACTTCTCTGGTATGGTAGACAAGTTTCAACCAAAAGATCCTACTAAGTTTCTATCTGATATATGTGACGACCACTTTCATAAAATGTTTGAGACAGCAATGTCTGAGTTGTTTGACCATATGAATGCATATCAGAATCGTATGACTATGGAACGAGAAGTGATTGCTGATCGTGGCATTTGGCAGGCAAAGAAGCGGTATATCCTTAATGTACATAACTCTGAAGGTGTACAGTATGCCGAGCCAAAGATGAAGATTATGGGTATTGAAGCTGTTAAGTCTAGTACACCTGAAGTAGTTCGGGGTAAGTTCAAAGAAGCATTTAAGCTTATGATAGCTGGTGACAAAGAAGGTACACAACAATTCATTGCAGACTTCAAGCGTGAATTTAAATCATTAGAACCACAGATTGCCGCATTTCCACGCGGAGTAAGTGATATCAGTAAGTGGTCAGATCGTCGTATGATCTACAGCAAAGGTACGCCAATTCACGTACGGGCTTCTTTGCTATACAATCACTATGTAAAAAATAAGAACCTAGCTAACAAGTACGAGCTTATAAAAGACGGCGAGAAGATTAAGTTCGCTTATCTTAAGCTGCCTAATCCTATAAAAGAGAATGTAGTCGCTTTTCCAGATTACTTACCTCCAGAGCTGGACCTTCATAAGTATTTTGATTATGACAAGCAATTCAATAAGACTTTTCTTGAACCGCTTGATCCTATACTAGAAGCGATCGGCTGGACATCTGAAGCACAGATGACTATGGATGATTTATTTGGATAACAGTGTTTACATATTATTTGAAGTATGGTATAATAGTAGCAATAAAACAATACAGGAAGTAAGATGACAAAAGATTGGATTAATGATATGCGTCACACATTCCCCAGCAATTGGGTTAATGATATGTACCACATGCACAACAAATTTGGTGTACGTGAATGGTTTGAAGCTAATAAAGACAATAAGGAACTTATGGCCTCATACCTTCGCTTTCGTCTTGATATGTGTCGTGAAGAGTTAGATGAAACATGCGATGCTGCAATGGCTGGTGATCCAGAAGAAATCGTAGATGGTCTTATTGATCTTTGCGTGTTTGCTATCGGCACACTTGATGTGTTTGGTGTAGATGCACAAACAGCATGGAACGCAGTCTATGAAGCTAATGTTACTAAGCAACCTGGTGTAAAACCTGGTCGACCAAACCCATTTGGATTACCGGATTTACTTAAGCCAGAAGGCTGGACAGCACCAACACATGAGGGCAACCATGGCGATCTCTCTAACGCTCTTTAAAAGTCAGTTCGATAATAAGACGCATAAATACATGCAGCTTGCTGATTTTAACGAATTAGCAGGTTTGCTGTATGGACTTTCCCAACAACCTAAGAAAGGAAAGAAAGATGCGCAACTTATATCGCCAGCTTTATATAAGACTGGTACTACTAGGGCCAATAAAAACGTTACTGCTTGGGCAGGTTGGTGCGCTGTTGATGTTGATGATATTCAAATTGATGGTGACATAGATGCTTGGGTACGTAATCTTATTCCTAGCTGGCGTTTCATATGCTATAGCACTGCGAGTTCTCTTCCTGGCCGACCGAAGTTTAGGCTTGTGTTTGACCTTGGAGGAACGCTGGAAGCAGAAAGAATTGCACACTTCTGGTATGCCCTTAATCAAGAGCTTGGAGATATTGGAGATTCGCAGACTAAAGACTTATCACGCATGTATTACATCCCAGCGACGTATGATAATGCTGACAACTTTATTTTTACTGGTGATGGCCATAGTATCGATATTGACGATCTTCTTTCCCGTCACCCTTATGTAAATAGGGCTAAGAGTGGTAATACGTTTCTCGATAGATTACCTCCTGAGCTTGCCGAACAAGTAGTTGCACATCGTAAGACTATGATGCAGAATACAGATATCCATTGGAGTGGATATCATGACTGTCCATTCTGGCCAAAGAATCTTGCACGTGAATACGTCTCTATATCAGAGACTGGCTGGTACTCTAAAATGTATTCAATGATGGTTGCTATATCAGCCAGAGCAATAGAGAAAGAATATCCTATTAGCTCTGACCAGATTGCAGAGCTCTGTAAACAGTTTGATGCAGAGAACGGTAACTGGTATGAGAATAGACCACTTAATGTAGAAGCAGACAGAGCACTAGAATATGCTTATAGGAATGTGTGATGAAGGCTCGGTACAGAAACTTTATTCTTTGGTATCACCAATTACGCCAACAAGGCATTGAACATGGCTGGAATCGACGAGAGCTTGCTTGGCATAGCAGATACAGTAAACTAAATTGTTTTTTGTGGGCAGTACAAAATAGCGGTACTCATAATATAGATGGGACATATTTCAAATGAATATAAAATTTAAAGTGACTGATTTAGATTTAGATGAATTAGAGAAAGCAATTGTTCTAGAAGCAAACAGTATTCATGACCCAAACAAATCACGTACTTGGGAAAATGTGTACGATATGGTTACTGTTGGTAAACCGCCAGAACGGTTTCTTATTGAAAAAGGCTGCTTTGTTGATGACCCTCGCAAATATCATGATAATATTTCTCCGTGTGGACTATCAGTAGAATCTAAAGTACGTAATCCTAAGAACGTTGCTACTACCCTTGTAGAATTAAGTAATCACCGTGTTAACCCCAGAGGATATCTTAAATCTGATTGGGTATTCATGTGGGGCTTCACAGGTCGGGATCTACAACGTGAGTATTATTTACAAGGCATTTATAAATTTAACGGAGATCAATACGTCTCAGCTAAATTCGATTGGGAAGAAGAGTATAAAGTAGCTCAAAGCCTAAAAGAAGATTATGAATTTTTGAAAAACTATTCATGACAACAGCAGCTAAAATGGTTAAGATTGAATCGACTATCAACCAACGAATTACTAAAAACGCAAATATGATAGTTCCATTTTATCTTATGTGTTCGTATGCTTATTATGAACTGGATGATCCAATTGTTTCAGATAGTTACTATGATAAGTTAGCGACAAAGTTATTAAAAGAGTACCACAACATAGAACATTATCATAAGCATCTTATTATAGAAGATGATTTAAAAGCTGGTAGTTTTCTAGGTAAATACCCAAGCATCGTAAGTGATGCTTTAAATAATTTTATTAATCAAAAAGGATAAAAGATGAAAAAATTTATTAAACGACTTTTGGTAGGAGTTGTCCTGCCACTTACAGCAATTGCCCTATTCTTTACTACTTGGCAAGTAAATCAGAATACTGCTGCAATTGTAAACAATCAGCACTCGCTGGTAGAACTAGCCAAACCACCAGTTGTTCACGAACATGCTCTAATAGAACATACTCATGAGGCTATAGAACATACTCATGAGGTTTCTGAGTAATGTTTGCAGGTAAAGTATGGGGTACGACGGAACTTATCGAGGCCAATGGTGCCTTGGAGTTTCATCGTATTGAAATGAATAAGGGAGGTGTTTGTTCTAAGCACCTCCACGAATTCAAATGGAATGGGTTCTATGTCGAATCAGGTCGTATGCTTATACGTGTATGGCAAAATGATTACGACCTAGTTGACGTGACAGAGCTACAAATGGGACAATACTGTAAGGTGAAACCTGGTGTATACCATCAGTTTGAATGCCTAGAAGATGGTGTTGCATTTGAATTGTATTGGGCAGAGTTTAATCATAATGATATTAAACGCGAAACGGTAGGACACGCATGAAATTTATAATCGGTGGTAGAATAGTAAAAGAGGATGAGCGCTATACAGTAACAGATAATACACATTTAAAGAATCTCGTTGTAAGCCAAACAAAACTTAATCCACACAAATCAACAACCGGGCATTCTCATGCCGGCCAAGAAGAAGTATATCTATTCCATGAGGGATCAGGTACTATGGAAGTTGCCGATGAAGTATTTGAAGTGAACTCTGGAAGAGTAGTTCTTATACCAGATGGTGCATTTCACAGAGTGCATGCAAAGGATAAAGGTTGCACATTCACATGCGTATTTGATGGAAAACGCTACGATGGATAATAGAGTTATAGGATTTACAGCATCGACGTTTGATCTACTTCACGCTGGTCATATTGCTATGCTACGTGAAGCAAAAAGTGTCTGTGACTATCTAATTTGTGGTTTACAAATAGACCCGACTTATGATAGAATAGAAAAGAATAAACCGGTACAATCAATCGTTGAACGCTATACGCAGCTTGCTGCAGTACATTATGTCGATGAGATTGTACCATATCAGGGTGAAGAAGACTTAATGGATATCATGCAAATGTATCCTATTAATATCAGAATCCTTGGTGATGAATACCGGTCTAAGGATTTTACTGGTAAAGAAGAAAGTCCTCTGCTCGGTATTCAACTATATTATAATAAACGAAACCATAGGTTTTCGTCGTCAGGATTAAGACAAAGAGTTACTGACGAACAGAGTGTTAGATCCAAAAAAAATAAATGAATTTAAATGTGTACAAACTCTATAAAACATTGTACAATAGATCCACACAACTGAGGTAATAACATGAAATTTGATACTGGCAAAGCTCCTTTAGCTTTACTTCCTTCTGAAGCTTTAATCGAAATCGCACAAGTACTTGGTTTCGGTGCTGAAAAGTATGGTGCTAACAATTGGCGCGATGACGCAGATAAGACTGAATGGTCTCGTTCGTACTCATCTTTACAGCGCCATCTAACTGCCTTTTGGTCTGGTCAAGATATTGATCCAGAATCTGGCCTAAGACATCTTGCGCATGCAGCTACTCAAATAGTTATCTTAATGGTACAACAGTCTGACGGCCATCTTCATATGGATGACCGCTATAAAACAGATAAAACAGGAGATGAATAATGATTCATACGACAGTTGATAATATTCGTGACTATTTCTTTGATGAACTAGCAGCACAGCGATATACTATTGATAAGACTGGCGCTAAAACTATTGAGATGTTAGGTGCATCATTCATTGCTGATGAACCTGCTATATTCGGTAATCCAGTGCAATCATATATCGATGCTGAATTAAAATGGTACGAAAGTGGCTCTACTAATATCAATGATATTCATGGTGTAGATAAAGATCCACCTCCAGCTTGGTTGTATGCAGCAGATCCGCATGGCAATATCAACTCTAACTATGGCCACCTCATAGACTCACCAAAGTTTTATAATCAATTCTATAATGCTATTGACGAGTTAATCAAAAACCCAGATAGTCGCCGAGCGCAAATGGTTTACAATCGCCCATCCATCTGGGTTGAATACAACGAAAACGGCAAATCAGATTTTATCTGCACCAATGCACAGACATTCTATATTCGTGATAATAAACTGCATATGGTATCGCAAATGCGTTCTAACGATGTGGTATTTGGCTATAAGAATGATTACGCTTGGGCACAACATCTTATGGATCGTGCTGTTGATACTCTAAATGATGAATGGCATCCAGAGCCGACGCGTATTACAAAAGGTGACCTGATCTGGCAAGTAATGAACTTGCATGTATATGAAAGGCATTTTTATTTAGTAGTTTAAACTGCTATATCTACTGTACGTCAACAAAATAAGGAATTTAATATGGAACTTCATAATGAAGATCTCGGTCCAGTCGCCGAGGATAAAAAAACGTGGGGCTGGTTTGAAATTTTTAATGTGTGGTCTAATGATATTCAATCGCTTTTTGGGTATACTTTAGCTGCTTCACTATTCTTATCATATGGCCTTTCAGGTTGGTCTGTCTTTTCTGCTATTTTAGTAGCAGGACTTTTTGTTATGCTACTGGTAAACCTAATGGGTAAACCTTCTGTAAAGCACGGCATTCCGTTTCCAGTCATGGCTCGAACGAGTATGGGCGTAAAAGGCGCTAACTTTCCTGCTGTATTACGAGCCGTTGTAGCCATCTTTTGGTATGGTGCGCAAACTTATTTTGCATCAACAGCTGTATCGCTCTTAATCAAATCGCTTCTAGGAATTGAACCATCTAGTATGTGGCTTGGTATGACTGGCATTGATTGGGTATCGTTCTTAATCGTATGGAGTTTTCAGATCTTCTTATTTATGAGAGGCATTGATACTATTGCTAAGTTCTTAAATTTTGCAGGAGTATTCGTATATGCAGTTATGATTATTCTCGCTCTTCTTATTTGGAATGCAGCTGGATCAGGACTTATGACAGAAGTTGGTACTATCTTTCAAGGTGTAGGTGATTATAGTGGATCAGCGCTTGGCGCATGGTTCGCAGTAGTAGGTACAATGATTGCATATTTTGCTGCAGTTGTAATTAACTATGGTGACTTCTCTAGGTTCGTAAAATCAGAAAAAGAAATGAAAAAAGGTAATCTACTTGGTTTGCCGTTAAACATTGCTTTCTTCTCATTAATCGCCTTAGTAGTTACTGCTGGTACTATTGTAGTCTTCGGTGAACCTATGACAAATCCTACTGATATTGTAGCTGCTGTCGGATCATTACCGCTTACTATTATAGCCGCTATCGCATTCTTCTTTGCGACTGTTGGTATTAACATGGTAGCCAACTTTATCCCACCTGCTTACGATCTTGCTAATCTAGCACCATCTAAGATTGACTTTAAACTTGGCGGTCTGATTACATCTGCATTCGCTCTTGTAATTGGTGGTCTTTGGGTTGCAGTAGTAAGTCAAATGGGTATCTTTAACTTCGTAAACACCTTTGGCGCTGTACTTGCTCCGATCTATGGTATTATGATGGTTGATTATTACATGATCAAAAAAGAAGTATTAGATGTAGATGAACTATTTAATGCATCTAAAGATGGTGAATACTATTATGACAACGGTTGGAATATGAAAGCACTCGCAGCTTGGGCATTGCCTGCAGCGTTCTCTCTTGGAACAGTGTGGTTGCCTGCTCTTGGTTTCTTGTCAGGATTTGGATGGGTAATCGGTGCCGCACTTGGTGGAATTATTTATTTTACAATCATGAAAAAATAGTGTATAATAAACGAGTAGGGCAAAAGTCCTACTCGCCACAAAAGGATTTATATTATGGATAACAAGTGGAATAAGCGATATCTTAAGCTAGCTGCTGAAGTAGCTGAGTGGTCAAAAGATCCTTCACGTAAAATTGGAGCCGTTGCAGTCGGAGATAAAGGTCAAATCTTATCTCAAGGCTATAACGGCTTTCCTCGTGGAGTTAAGGACACTAACGATCGGTACAATGATAGGCCTACTAAATATCAACTAGTAGTACATGCTGAGATGAATGTCATCTACAATGCTACATATAACGGAGTATCTTTAGATGGATCTACCCTATTTGTCTTTGGTCTTCCTGTTTGTTCTTATTGTGCTAAAGGCATAGTGCAAGTTGGAATTAAAAAAGTCGTTATGTCTGCTCAAGAAATACCTGAATCATGGAAAGATTCATGGGAGCTAAGTAAAAGAATATTTGATGAAGCAGGCGTTAATTATGAGTTTGTACAATGATAGTTGGAACATTTGCTAAAATACCTAAGAAAGAATCAAGTCACAGTTTTGGCTATGCTCGCACATGGTCAGAGAATCTTGAGATTGATTTAGACCATAAAAACCTATTTCATAAAGATATTTACGTATTACCTGGTGCTAACTTCGGTGGTACAATTAATCTTATGGGTGGGTTTAATGACTTTCTAAAATCAAGCGTAGATAATTTTCTTGCTGCAGAAAATATCACTTTTCTCGACGGGCCTCCTGTTGCTTATGGTGAACAGCTAAAAAAGAGAAAAGATGTTGAAGATAAGAGCTGGTGTGATGCCATTACTCAAAAACTATCTGAAGCAAAAAGCATAGTAGGTTCTGATCTTAAGCATGAATGGTTAGCTATTGGTGATAGTCACACATGCGCTTATGCTCCTTTAAATAGTTCAACAGTCAAACAAGATGGAACTACTTTAAATAATCAAATCAATACAGATTTTGAATACATTCGTTCTCATATTAAACCTTATCATAAAGGCTTAACTATATCACTTGGTAATATTGATATTCGTCATCATATTGTTCGTCTCAATGCGGATGTTAAAGCTATGATAAGTAGTCTTAACGAATTTGGCAAAAGCACAGGACTTGAAGTAGAATATGGATTACCTTGGCCTATTGAATTTGAAGGTCGTAGGTTACCAAAGACTGGATACTATGACAAGCGTCCATTCACAGGTTCTCGAGAAGAACGTTCTACTATAGTTCAACTTATGGAATCTTGTATGATTGATCTTGGAATGAACATCGTTAAATGTCCAAATAAATGGTACAATATAGATCCAGAAGTTTACGCTATTCTAAATATGGAACGCCCGCAATCTGTTCACTTAAATCCAATGAAATATCGTCGGATGAATTGGGGTGAATTAACCCACGACCCTATGGAGGTATTTGCGTAATGACGCTTGAACATCGACCTAATTATGATTGTTATGTAGACTATTTCTGGCCAAGGTCAAAATGGCTTGAAGAAAACTGCTTGATCGGCGATACTGATTATCTTGGAGAAGAAGCGACTAAGGTTATTAATGATGATCTTATGCAAAACATTCCTGCATATAATTGTGTATCTAGAACATATGAGGGGTTTAATAATGTTAATCAAGATTTAAATTATGGTCTTGATCAGCGAATGTATAAGAAAAGACCTAAAGACGTTCAAGAACGTATTACTCGATACGTTACTGATAAATGGTCGCTTAAAGAATATTTCTTTTCTTATTACGTACATCGCAGTACTGGTTCAGGATTCTACGCTTCAAAGCCTTGGCATGGTTACCATCATTCTGTAGTATCTCATTTTGGTACGCTTAAAACAGTAAATGAAATGACTGATATGATGAAGTCTTGGAAAGCAGCCGATAAAAAGATGTTTTCTACTATTGGCAACCAGAATCCTCGTCCTATTAAAGGCCTTAATCTAGTTGAACATATCACATCTTTTGGTGTAGAAACTATCGAAGAGATGACAATTATGATTGAGGAAAATCATAAAGCTGGTAATCCTCGGTTTGCTCAAAAGACTGTGACAGACTGGTGCAATGGTAAAAATAAAGAACGCGGTATTGTAAGATGGAATTTTCCATATGCTCAGATGGCGGCAGACATTGCTACTTACCATCCTGATTACGTTGATCCAAATAGCAGTCTTTACTGTGGTAATAATGCTCGTCAGGCTATTGAGCAAATGTTTCGTAAACCAAAAGGTATGAGCCAAGTAGAATATCATGATCTTGCTCTTCAAGACTTAACAGAAAAGCTTGGAACTAATAACGCCGCGCATGAAGACACACTATGTATTTTTGTTAGGTTTTTAAATAATCTTGATCGATCAGGTAATAACTTTAAGAACAACTCTGGGTATTACATGATGGATAAGGCTGACAAGCCAATGTATGAATCAACATGGTGGCCTAAGGCTCCAGATTTATCACCGCAATCTAATACAATAGATGAATGGTTATCGTAAATAATAGTTTACATAAACATCAAATTGTAGTATAATTATTATAGATTTTAACAAGAGGTATTATATGTCTATTATGGATAAACTCAAGAAGAACTCAAAGCTTAAAGCTACTGAGGTTCTATCTGAGTCTAAATTTTTTAATGAAAAGGATATGGTTACAACCGATGTCCCAATGGTTAACGTTGCACTATCTGGCTCAATTGATGGTGGGTTGGCACCTGGTCTAACAGTTCTTGCTGGACCATCTAAACACTTTAAAACTTCATTTGCTCTTCTAATGGCAAGCGCATATATGAAGAAGTATCCTGAAGCAGTTATGCTGTTTTATGATTCAGAGTTTGGTTCACCTCAAGCGTATTTCGAACAATTTGATGTTAATCCTGATCGCGTCTTACATACGCCTATTACTAACGTTGAAGAACTAAAATTTGATCTAATCGCTCAGCTTGAAGGTATGGATCGTGATGATAAAGTTATTGTCGTTATTGATTCTATCGGTAACCTTGCTTCAAAGAAAGAAATGGATGATGCTATTAATGAGAAATCAGTTGCTGATATGTCTCGTGCAAAAGCATTAAAAGGTTTATTCCGTATGGCTACACCTTATCTTGCTATGAAGAATATTCCATTGCTTGCTGTCAATCATACGTATATGGAGATCGGTTTATTTCCAAAAGCTATCGTTGGTGGTGGCACAGGCATCTATTATTCAGCAGATCAGATTTGGATTCTTGGTCGTAGACAGAATAAAAAAGGCACTGAAATTACAGGTTATGACTTTGTAATTAATGTTGAGAAATCACGTTATGTAAAAGAAAAGTCTAAGATTCCTATTAGTGTATCATGGGAAGGCGGAGTAGAGAAATATTCTGGTTTGCTTGATGTAGCTATGGCTGGTGGATATGTTTCTAAACCTGGAGCAGGTTGGTATTGTCCAGTGAATCGAGAAACAGGTGAATTGATTGAACCTAAGAAACGTGAAAAGGAAACACTTACACCTGAATTCTGGGATCCAATCTTTGCAAAGACTGACTTTAAAGATTTTGTACAAAAGCAGTACAGCATTGGTCACCAGTCATTAGTAGATATGGATGCTATCGTAGAAGAGGAATAAAATAATGAGTAGAGTATTAAAGGAAAACGAAGACTATGAACTAATACCAGGTCAGAATGAACACTGGAACGTGCGTATTCTTGATGGTCAGTTTACTGAAACTGTTATAGAGTTCGAAAAGCTAAAGCTTACTGAAGATGGTCAAAGCCTTAAATTCTCATTTGAAATTATATCTTCACCTGATATAGAAGTATCTAAGGATAATATTGATCTACAAGTTTATGCAAAAGATGTGCTTAGTACAATCATGTACAACTTTGAGACGGCTTAGCGCTGATGAAGATATTAGTCTTCGGATTGCCTACAAGTGGAAAAACATATTTAGCAAAAAGATTATCTCAAAGATTAGATTGTGCTTGGTACAATGCAGATCTTATTCGTAAGCTTGCGAATGATTGGGATTTTTCTGATGCTGGACGTTTACGGCAGTCAAGACGTATGAATACATTTGCTAGCTTTGAGTCATTATATGGTAGAACAGTAATCTGTGATTTTATATGTCCTACTACTCGAACTAGAGCACAATTTGATGCAGACATTTCTATTTGGATGAATACCACTATGGAAGGGCCTTATCAAAATACAAATATATTATTTGAGAAGCCTACTAAGTGTACTTTTGAAATTAAAGAATACATGGATGCGACAGAGGTTGATAGCCTTACTGAAAAGATCAAGGAGAAGATAGAATGTTTGACTTTGAAAAACCAACAGTCCAACTGTTAGGGCGCTGGCAACCGTGGCATAAAGGTCATACTGAGTTATTCAAAAAAGCTTTGCTTAAAACCGGTCAAGTTTGTATTATGATACGAAGTACTCAAGGTAAAGATAATCCACTATCAACCAACAGAGTTAGTAGCATTATTAAAAACTACTTGGCTGCTGAAGGGTTTACATCAGGTAAAGAATATGTTATAATGACAGTACCAAACATTGTAGACATTAGTTACGGTCGAGATGTTGGTTACACATTCACCGAACACCATTTAGGTAAAGATATCCATAACATTTCTGCTACAAAGATCAGAGCATCAGGTGTATTAGATTACACAGAAGGTACTCGAATGGATAGCAATTACTATTACATGAAAGATCCTAATGATTACAAGTAATATAGAACAAACCATTCTAAGAAACTTACTTACGAATGAAGAATATACTCGCAGAGTTGTACCATTTATACAACCTGAATACTTCGAAGGTGTCTATCAACAGATGTTTCGAGAAGTAACACAGTATGTAGTTAAGTACAATAAACTTCCTACTGCTGAAACATATAAGATTGAACTAGATGAATCGTCTAAGTTTAATGATGAGCAGTACCGTCATGCAGTAGAAATCATACCAGAGATATTCCGCAAAGAGGAAGTAGATGAAACTTGGCTTTACAATCGCACAGAGAAATGGTGTCAAGATCGTGCACTGTTTAATGCTGTTATGGAATCAATCTCTATTATCGATGGTAAGCATCAGAAGCTTACAAAAGATGCACTGCCTGACTTGCTTACAAAGGCTCTAGGTGTTACGTTCGATACTAATGTTGGACACGACTACTTAGAGAATGTAGAAGAACGTTTTGCGTTTTACCATGCACAAGAAGAAAAGATCCCATTTGATATTGAGTTACTTAATACTATTACAAAGGGCGGTCTATCTAATAAGTCACTTAACATTGCACTTGCAGGTACTGGTGTTGGTAAATCATTGTTTATGTGTCATGTCGCTGCAGCAGCACTCTCACAAGGTAAGAACGTACTATACATTACTTTAGAAATGTCTGAAGAACGTATTGCAGAACGTATTGACGCCAATCTACTTGATATTCCTATCGATCAGATAGACAAGATGAGCAAAGAGATGTTTACTAATGCTGTCAACCGTATTAAAACTAAAACAAATGGAAAGCTTATCGTAAAAGAATATCCTACAGGTAGTGCTAATTCTAATCACTTCAGAGCACTGCTTAACGAACTTAAGCTAAAGAAAACCTTTAGCCCAGATATTATTATGATAGACTACTTAAATATATGCGCGTCGTCACGTATGAAGATGGGAGGATCTGTTAATAGTTATGCTTACATTAAGGCAATTGCTGAAGAGCTACGTGGTCTTGCGGTCGAGTTCGACCTACCGATCGTCTCTGCAACGCAAACGACTCGTACTGGTTATTCTAGCTCGGATCCTGGGCTTGAAGATACGAGTGAGTCTTTTGGATTACCCGCGACCGCAGATTTAATGTTTGCCTTAGTATCAACTGAAGAGCTAGAAACTCAAGGTCAGATAATGGTAAAACAATTAAAGAATAGATACAATGATCCAGGCAATAATAAACGGTTCTTAGTTGGTATTGATAAGAGCAAAATGCGATTATATGATGCAGACGATACAGATCAAAATTTGGTAGACGATAAACCAACATTTGATAATACTAAACAGGGTCAAGATCAACAAAAGTTTTCGGACTTTAAATTTTAGGAGAAGTGAAATGGGAAAGAAAAAGACTAGCTCAGGCAATACATCAAAGGGTGAACGTCGTAGTTCAATGAAAACCAGCGGCCTGTATGTTAGTAATGCTGATAAGATGTTGCGTAAACTTGATGCGTTGAAGAAAGGTAAAGATATCGTTATTACTATTGGTAATCCTAATAAAGCCCAAACAAACAAACCGTTTATTAAATATAAAGTAAGTGGTAGAGCTTATACAAAATATGTTCTCGGTGGTTCAGATATGAAAGGTTCTCGTAATCCTCTTTTTGATCTAGGAAATAATTCATGAAACGTTATTCAGATGTAATGAAAGCCTATCTAGTTGTAGAGCCTGCTCCTGCAAAAGAATTTAAAGATCAATTTAACGATGCACTACAGCTTATTGCGTACTGCGCAAGGGTAAGTAATCCTGGCAATCAATTTAATAATGACAGCGGAGAAAAGCTTGTACGATATCTTATTAAGCATAAGCATTGGTCACCATTAGAGATGGCAAGTGCTACTATTGGTATTGATACTACTCGTGATATCGCACGCCAGATTCTTCGTCATCGTTCATTTTCTTTTCAAGAGTTTAGTCAACGATATGCAGACCCAAGAGCCATGGACGACGCATTTGTTCTACGTGAAGCACGGCTGCAAGATCCTAAGAACCGCCAAAACTCAGTAGAAACAGATGATGACGAGCTTCAAAAGTCATGGGCCATGAAACAGGCTCAAATTATTTTTGAAGCTAAGATGGCCTACAAGTGGGCACTTGATAATGGGATTGCTAAAGAGCAAGCACGTGCGGTACTGCCAGAAGGTAATACTGTATCACGAATTTATATGAACGGAACACTTCGTAGTTGGGTGCACTTTATCGAACTACGTTCTAGTAACGGAACACAGAAAGAACATATGGAAGTGGCCAGAGCCGTGGCACAAGCAATTTCTAAGATCTTTCCAATGGTAGAGGAGTTTGTACATGGCGACTAATAAACTAATATCCACATATTATGCAGATCCACCTGGCGAAGGTTATGCCGAAGTGTGGTTTGATTATAAAGAAGAAAGAGCACATATTAAGTATTTTAATAAAAATGAAACACAATTCTTTACAGAAGAATTCCCCAATAACTCTCTCAGGTATGTAGAAGATGCTGCAGAGAACTGGGCTTTAAATATTAATATTGATTATTGGTGGCAAAGGACAGGTGCTAAAAAGCTATGAATGAACAGAAACTTATTCTTATAGCGGACGTTATTGAACAAAAAGTTCGCAAAGAAAAGGAGCTTGAATTCTATTTAAAAGAACTTGAGGTCTTACACGGTAAGATTGGCTTCCTACAAAAAGAAGTAGATCTTACTAATACTATTATAAACATGATTAAAAAGGAAGACATATTAGATCTTACGACCACTGCAAACACAGCCATCGAAAAAAAAGCTAATTTAATTTAAATTAACCGTGTACATTCGATTTAAAATAGTATATGATACATACTATGAAAAGAGGCATACAAATAGTGAGTAATCTTATGACTAATATGATGACAGCGGCACTTGTCGCTGGCGTAACAGTAGCATGTTCAAATGCATATAAGACTAACGCAGCAGAAATAAAATGTTTAGCTGATAATATTTACTTCGAGGCTCTTACTGAGTCTACTGCAGGTCAAGTTGCTGTAGGAAATGTTACTATGAATCGTGTAACACATTCTGCATTTCCTGATACTGTGTGTGACGTAGTTTGGGAACGCAAACAGTTTTCCTGGACCCATGACGGTAAATCTGATACTCCATCTAGTAAAAAAGCTTACGATGAAGTTTACGAAATCGCAAAAGCAGTATATAATGGCGATGTAATGGATATCACAGAAGGCGCTACGTTCTATCATGCAGACTATGTTAATCCATCATGGAACAAAGCTATGAAGCGTGTTGCTAAGATTGATACACATATTTTTTATACACATAAAGGTAGATAATGAAAATACTAATTGTTGGTTATGGCCGTCACGGCAAAGATACCGTCGCTGAATACCTACGTGATAAACACCATTTGACGTTTAAATCATCTTCGGTACACGTCGCTGAGAATATAATCTATCCAGCACTTAAAGATCTGTACGGCTATACTTCTGCCGAACAATGCTTTAATGATCGTGCTGCTCATCGCAAAGAATGGTATGATTTAATATCAGACTACTGTACTGAAGATCTTGCTAGGGTTGGCCGAGAGATCTTTACCTCGTTTGACATATATTGTGGGCTTCGCAGCAAGCGCGAGTTTCATTCTATTAAAAATAACGGCTTATTCGATGCTGCTATTTGGGTAGATCGTTCAGACCATCTTCCTCCAGAAGATGTTTCAAGTAATACTATTGAACCGTGGATGACAGACTATGTCATAGACAATAACGGTACACTTGAACAGCTATATCGTAATATTGAGGATCTTCTATTAACGCTAAAAGGAAAATATGACTTATGGGAAAAATACGATGTTTAAAGGACTAGCCATTTCGCTTTTTGTTATTACATTTGGAATGGTAGTAGCACCTATCTTAGCTATATCATTAACAGACCAAGGCAGAGCAACTTGCCATCTAAATTATATCACGCCCTGCTGGGACTAAAATGTTACAGTACAATAACTAAATTTATAAGGGGTGTACATAACAGGCCCCTTATGATAATATATAACATGTAAACGTTGAAACAACGTGAAAACATACTGGACCTGGGGGCGGTACCCAGCAGCTCCACCATAAACACACTGCCTGCAAAGGGAAAGGCAGAGTTGCAACACACTCGGTAAGTCGAGAGACTGAAGTTGGGATCAGGTCCAACCAGTGTGTTTTTGATGGGGCTGAAATAGGATCGACAGGTGTTGTAGCGAAGCGGAGTTTACCGGATGACTGCGTAATTGGTCAATTAAACTAAATGCAAACGATAACTTTGCTCCTAAGGGTTATGCTCTAGCAGCTTAACTACTGTGGGTATGGGTTCCACCTAGAAACAGAACGGGCCCACTTTGTAATGTAACTTAAAACAGGATAAAAGAATGAAAGCAATTACAATTTCCGCGGCTGCCCTTTTGGTAGCTATGTCAGCATCAGCTCAGGCCGAAGGCTTAGGCTTGAAATTTGCAGGCGAAGTAGCATACTCTCTCGAATCAGAATCATTCGTAGCTGAAGTAGGACCTTCCCTAAACATGTACGGTCTGTCAATTGACCCTCGTATGCACACAGCATTGAGTGGTACAGATCCATCATTTACAGGTACATCTGTAGAGCTTGGATATGGTCTATCTGAAAGCCTTTCCGCTTTCGGTAAAGTAAGCACAGATGAAGATCTATCTTACGAAGACTTGAGCGTCGGAGTACGTTTCAGCTTCTAAGTTGAATCAAATTAGCGTATAAAAAGGTACTAGGGGCAACTCTGGTACCTTTTTTTTATATAAATAGACAGGAATGAATTAGAAACTAAACGATGAGACACACTATGTACAAAATACTTTTAACATTGTTTCTTATGACAATGGGATCAATTACTTTCGCACAAAGTTCTGATGCAGAGAGCACCGAAGAGCCAGCATGCCCAACGGGTTATATATGCACAAAAGGTGAAACGTCTGGGACACAAACTATCGATAGTACCACTACTGTCAAGTCCCCTCCTGCATCAGCTATTTCTCCTACTATTAATTCAACAAATTCTGATAGTTGTACAGTAGGAGTATCAGGAGCGGTTCAGACACAGATCCTTGGTATCTCTGCTGGTAAGACTGTTCGGGATTTTAACTGTGAGAGACTTAAGAATGCAAAGACCCTATATGATATGGGTATGAAGGTGGCAGCGGTTTCGGTGATGTGCCAAGACGAAAGAATTTTCGATGCGATGATGGACGCCGGGAGTCCCTGCCCATATGATGGTATGATTGGGGATATGGCGAAAGAAGCTTGGAAAGCAGATCCTAAAGGCAAAGAAGAGAATAACGGTAGAGATCTTAGAATTTTTAAAGATTGGGAAAAAGAAGATGCAGACACTGCTAAAGGCGCTATGGGTGTTGGTGCTCTCCTCCTCTTGTTGCTTCTCTGAAGTAATATACGGATCGGGGTCAGTTAACACATACCAATGGGTTATGAGTAATGTCATTCCTGATGCACTTGGCTTGAAAGTTAATGGCATCTACCACAAGTATACTATTACAAAAAATACAGGTGATGCTGCAACGGTTACAATCTGCAATAAGAATATCAATGCCGCAGGATGTGCATATGAACATAAAGATGTATGGGATGGGTTGCCTGGAACTACTAAGATTTACTACGATCCAGTAGCTCTATTAGGTGCTTCACTTGGTGACGGTTCAATGACACTAGAAGGTAAAGGAACACTGTCAAATCCATCTGTACATTACGACTATGTGTACGACACATGTGCAGATCCAATCAACGATCCACGTTGTCCTGGTTATGACAATGCTTTGTTAAAATACTTACAAGATAATGGACTACTAGACTCTCCTGATTTTAACGATCCGTACTACAACGAATATATTCAAGACGCGCTAGCAGAAGAAGCCGAACTTGAAGAAGAGCGGTTAGCACAAGAAGAGGCTGAAGCCGAAGAAGAAAAAGAAGAAGAGACATTAGAAGACATGCTTTCTGTTCAAGCTGGAGCAATGGAAAAAATTATTAGTTCCGATCAACAGAATCAGATGCTGGTTGCATTATCAAATACACCCGCATTAACTCAATATTATGCCCTTGAATTGGATGGTGGAGAATTAAAAGAAACTTTAGTGATCCCACAGAATGAAATCGTAGATAATAAAAGAGCTCTTAGAAGTTTACAGTCTGATGTTAATCATCGTAAGATGGTTAGAAATCAATATGAATAAATAAGAGCATAAACGGTTAGGAGACAAACCATGAAAAAAATACTAGCAGCGAGTGCTCTGGCATTATTGGCTTCGCCAGCGCTTGCTAATTCCACACCTATCTCAGGTGTTGTAGAATCACGTTGTTTGATTGTTTCAGAAGTGAATGGTGTCTATGGAAACCCTGCGGCGCATAAACTGTCTACCAAGGCAGCTGATGGCGGTGTGCTTCCTAAGATCAGAACTGATGTAAGTCAAGCCGATGCATATAAAGTCAAAATCAGCTGGCCTATTGCATTTTCAAATTCTCCTGCACTAACTGACTCACTTGCGTTTGATGGTGAAATTTCAGTTTCAGCTGTTGGAGTTTCAGGCATGAGTGCATATGAAGGTGCAAAGGTAGAATATAATAACCACACAGAATACAACATGACACTAGCCGGGAGTACCTGGTTTACTGTCGAGTCAACTGTTGAGTATGGATCTTCAAAGTCTTTACCTGGTGGAGAATATTCTGCGATTGTTACAGCAACGTGCATTCCTAAATAATGTTACGTGTGCTTGGGATATTGTTGGTACTATGGCCTATGGCAGTGAATAGTCATGACTTAGTACCAACATACCCTGAGATAAAAGAATCCCATGTTTCTGGTGTATATCAAACAACTTTAAGTACCTGGAACAGAAGAGAAGAAGTTGAATATTATGAAATAGGAGTCTTTGACGAAGATTTCGAACCAGTTCGATTTGCTACAATTGCAAAGATAGTTCGAATAAAATATTTGAGTAAAAAAAAGTTTGACGTTTATATAAAAGAAACAGATTTAGATCTGGCAGTATACATCTGCACTACATCTAAAACTAAAAAAGAAAATATAACTAGAACTATTGTATCGTCGAGGGTGTGTTCAAAAATAAAAAGGTGAGTATAGAATGAGATTGATTTATGTACTGAGTTTGATCTTGATTACCAATATAGCATATGCAGACAGTAGTTCTTTGAACTTAGCTCTGCCATCTGTACCGGGTAATTATCAATCAGACAAATTTAGAGATGGTGATCTAGATTGTATGAATGCAATTGGATCTGCTACTAATTTAGAATTTGGCGTGACTGGTCTTATTGATAGGAACCAGAACGGTATAGGATTAAACGCCGGACCATCTACTGATGTAGGTGTCTACGCTAGAATTACTATTCCTCTTGGTAAGAGGGCGAAAAATAGAATAGACTGTAATAGATTATTTGAATTAGCTATAAGAGAAAAAGCATTAGAAGTTCAGAGACTTGAAGCAGAATTAAAGAAGTTACAACAATTACAATTTGAAGACTAGATTATTGCAACCCTTTTTGGGTCATGAAAAACATCATGAATACCAGAGAAGGGTTGCCTATGCAAGACAAATGTCACCACATGGCTCGAATGGCGGAAGCCGCTTATTTGAGCGAACAAGATGGAAGGAGAAAGTACCGAATAGAACTCGGCTACGATTGGCATCGATTTATTGATGTACACGGAGCGCAAGTTCATATTTTAAGAGACGGTAAGAATATAATCGTAGCTTTTAGAGGTACCGAACCTAAAGAATTATCAGATCTTACTGCAGACTTAAACGCGTTCCCAGATAGAGCGCAAGTCGGTGGTTGGGTTCACAATGGCTTTCAAAACGAGTTAGAAAAAGTATGGCCCAGACTTATGGGTGTACTAAAGCAATACCAAGAGCACAGAGACCTTTATATTTGCGGTCACTCTCTTGGCGGCGCAATGGCTACAATCGCAGCAAGCAGATTGAATCCAGTTGCACTTTATACCTACGGTTCACCCCGCGCAGGTACTCGCAAGTTTACTAATAATATTACTTGCCCACATTTCAGACATGTAAACAATAACGACATAGTGCCTAAAGTTCCATTTGCTTTTATGGGATACAGACATCATGGCGACTTGCGTTATATTAACTTTTACGGTAATATTCGTAAGATGAGTAAA
>Ga0181377_1000136_pt1 | contig 28826 bp, 19 predicted proteins | sample LowvirmetaG_9_FD_130160 | JGI IMG/M metagenome (GOLD analysis project Ga0181377, IMG submission 130160) | Marine viral communities from the Subarctic Pacific Ocean - Lowphox_13 viral metaG | ecosystem: Environmental > Aquatic > Marine > Oceanic | place: Subarctic Pacific Ocean | collected...
GTTCAAGTGGTGAAGATGGAACAAGTGGATTAGCAGGTACTTCAGGCTCATCAGGTTCTACAGGTTCACAAGGTGCTGCAGGAGGAAATGGTACAAGCAATGTGTCAGGTACTTCAGGTTCTGGTGGTTCATCAGGTTCAAATGGAGCAGCAGGTGCAGAAGGTTCAAGCAATGTATCAGGAACTTCAGGTTCTGGAGGTTCAGCAGGTTCAAATGGAGCAGCAGGAGGAAATGGTGCAAGTAATGTATCAGGTACTTCAGGTTCAAGTGGTTCAGCAGGTTCAAATGGTAATCAAGGAGCAGCAGGTTCGAGTAGATTAAGTGGTACTAGTGGGTCAAGTGGTTCTAATGGATCCACAGGTTTAGCAGGTGCTAGTGGTTTATCACAAACTTCAGGAACAGCAGGTTCAAGTGGTGAAGATGGAACTTCAGGTTTAGCAGGTACTTCAGGTTCATCAGGATCTACAGGTTCACAGGGTGCTGCAGGTGGAAATGGTACAAGCAGACAATCAGGAACTTCAGGATCTTCGGGTTCAAATGGTTCACAAGGTGCTGCTGGAGATAATGGCACAAGTAGACAATCAGGAACATCAGGTTCATCAGGATCTGCAGGTTCAAACGGTGATCAAGGAGCAGCAGGTTCAAGTAATTTAAGTGGAACTAGTGGTTCATCAGGATCTAATGGTTCTTCGGGTGATCAAGGAAATAACGGTTCAAGTAAACTAAGTGGAACAAGTGGTTCATCAGGGTCTAATGGTTCACAAGGTGCTGCAGGTGGTAACGGTACAAGTAGACAATCAGGTACTTCAGGATCTTCGGGATCTTCAGGTTCAAATGGTAATCAAGGAGGAAATGGTTCAAGTAGATTAAGTGGTACTAGTGGATCAAGTGGTTCTAATGGTTCTTCAGGTTTAGCAGGTGCTAGTGGTTTATCACAAACATCAGGAACAGCAGGTTCTTCAGGTGAAGATGGAACAAGTGGATTAGCAGGCACTTCAGGCTCATCAGGATCTACAGGTTCACAAGGTGCAGCTGGTGGTAACGGTACAAGTAGACAATCAGGTACTTCAGGATCTTCAGGTTCTAATGGTTCACAAGGTGCTGCAGGTGCAAATGGCACAAGTAGATTATCAGGTACCTCAGGTTCAAGTGGTTCAGCAGGTTCAAACGGTAACCAAGGAGCAGCAGGTTCAAGCAGGTTAAGTGGTACAAGTGGTTCATCAGGATCTAATGGTTCTTCGGGTGATCAAGGAAATAATGGTTCAAGTAGACTAAGTGGTACTTCAGGATCATCAGGATCCACAGGTTCAAGTGGTAACCAAGGAGGAAATGGTGCAAGTAAATTAAGTGGAACTTCAGGTTCATCAGGATCTTCAGGTTCAAATGGTAATCAAGGTGCAGCAGGTTCAAGTAAATTAAGTGGAACTTCAGGATCTTCAGGTTCAAATGGTTCTTCAGGTTTAGCAGGTGCTAGTGGTTTATCACAAACATCAGGTACTTCAGGTTCAAGTGGTGAAGATGGAACTTCAGGTTTAGCAGGTACTTCAGGTTCATCAGGGTCTACAGGCTCACAAGGTGCAGCTGGTGGTAACGGTACAAGTAGATTATCAGGAACATCAGGATCTTCAGGTTCAAATGGTTCAAATGGAGTAGCAGGTGCAAAAGGTTCAAGTAATGTATCAGGAACTTCAGGTTCAAGTGGTTCAGCAGGTTCAAACGGTAACCAAGGAGCAGCAGGTTCAAGTAAACTAAGTGGTACAAGTGGTTCATCAGGATCTAATGGTTCACAAGGTGTTGCAGGTGGAAATGGTACAAGCAGACAATCAGGAACTTCAGGATCTAGTGGTACTACAGGTACAGCAGGTATTGCTGGTGCATCTGGAGGTAGTACAACTTCAGGTTCATCAGGATCTTCAGGTTCAAATGGTAATCAAGGTGCAGCAGGTTCAAGTAAATTAAGTGGTACTTCAGGATCTTCGGGTTCAAATGGTTCACAGGGTGCAGTGGGAGGAAATGGTACAAGCAGACAATCAGGTACTTCAGGTTCAAGTGGTTCAGCAGGTTCACAAGGAGCTGCAGGTGCAAATGGTACTAGTAGATTAAGTGGTACTTCAGGATCTTCAGGTTCAAATGGTTCTTCAGGTGATCAAGGAGGAAATGGTTCAAGTAGATTAAGTGGTACTTCAGGATCATCAGGATCTTCAGGTTCAAATGGTAATCAAGGAGGAAATGGTGCAAGTAAATTAAGTGGAACTTCAGGATCTTCAGGTTCAAATGGTTCATCTGGTGTTACTGGTAATAAAGGTGTAAGTGGAGAATCAGGAACATCAGGTTCATCAGGGTCCGCAGGTTCACAAGGAGCTGCAGGTGCAAATGGTACTAGTAGATTAAGTGGTACTTCAGGATCTTCAGGATCAAATGGTTCGCAAGGTGCAGCTGGTGGTAATGGTTCAAGTAAATTATCAGGTACTTCAGGATCTAGTGGTACAACAGGTTCAAGTGGTATTGATGGTGGAGAAGGTCAAAGTGCTAATAGTGGCACTTCAGGATCTTCAGGATCAAATGGTTCACAAGGCGCAGCAGGTAATAATGGCACAAGTAGATTAAGTGGTACTTCAGGTTCATCAGGATCTAATGGTTCACAGGGTAATGCAGGTGGAAATGGTACAAGCAGGCTATCAGGAACTTCAGGATCTTCAGGTTCTAATGGTTCACAAGGTGATGCAGGTGCAAATGGTTCAAGTAGATTAAGTGGTACTTCAGGTTCAAGTGGTTCAGCAGGTTCAACTGGTAATCAAGGTGCAGCTGGTTCAAGTAGGCTAAGTAATACTTCAGGATCTTCAGGTTCAAATGGTTCAAATGGTAACCAAGGAATATCAGGAGAAAGTAATGTAAGTGCTACAAGTGGTACTTCAGGTTCAGCAGGTTCAAATGGTAATCAAGGTGCAGCAGGTTCAAGTAGACTAAGTGGCACAAGTGGTTCATCAGGATCTAATGGTTCTTCAGGTGATCAAGGAGGAAATGGTTCAAGTAGATTATCAGGTACTTCAGGATCATCAGGATCTACAGGGTCAAGCGGTAACCAAGGAGGAAACGGTGCAAGTAAATTAAGTGGAACTTCAGGATCTTCAGGTTCTAGTGGTTCACAAGGTAATGCAGGTGCAAATGGTACAAGTAGATTAAGTGGTACTTCAGGATCTTCAGGATCAAATGGTTCACAAGGTGCTGCAGGTGGTAACGGTACAAGTAGGTTAAGTGGTACTAGTGGTTCATCAGGATCTTCAGGTTCAAATGGTAATCAAGGAGGAAATGGTTCAAGTAGATTAAGTGGAACAAGTGGTTCTACAGGTTCAACAGGGTCAAGTGGTGTTGGAGGAGCAGGAGGAGTTTCAGGTGGATCAGGTACTGGTGGTAGTAGTGGTGCTGATGGTACTTCAGGTTCATCAGGTTCATCAGCTCCATCAGGTGGATCCGGTAATCCATTAGATATTACTTTAAATACTACAAATGTTGGAAATATCTTAATAGATAGTTCAGATTCAACATTTACTATGAATGCTGACTTTACATTAGGTATTAGAAATCCATTTAGAATTGGTTTAAATCAATCAGCTAATGCTGGATTATTAGAATATGGTATTCCTTCAAGTGATGGAAATGCAAGTGGTGAAGTATTCTTTGGAGGAAGTGCTACAAGTGCATTTGCGTTTGACGATTTAATTTATATGAGCACTAGTGGAAACTGGACTAAAGTTAGAAATGACTCTTCCAATGCTACTAAAATGATAGGTATTGCTTTAGGAGGTAACCCATCAACAGATGGTGTTTTATTAAGAGGATTTGTTAGATCATCAGCTTATAACTTTACACCAGGTTTACCTTTATATATTAGTTCTACTACTGGGTTAATGAATACTAGTGTAAGTGTTGTAGGATCAGGTGATTATGCAAGAATAGTTGGATATTGTACAAATTCATCAACAGATGTAATTTACTTTAATCCAGATAATACATGGGTGAAAAAAGCTTAAAAATATGCCAATATTAAATATCCCACCATTTAATTCAGGAGCATTTAATGCTGTAAATGTAATTTATAGAGGTCCTGTTAATAATTGGACCAGTATTAGAAATGCTACAACTGGTACAGGAACTTATACTGCAGGAAATGCAAACCCTGCAATCAAAATAGAAGTAGCTGCAGGGGCTAGAGGTAATAGTTATTATATAAATAGAATATGGGCTTGGTATGATGTTGCAGGTGCAGGATACCCTGCAGGAGCTTCAATAAATTCTCTTGATTTAAATATAGCAACTTCCACTTCCCCAGGTATTCCAATTGGAGATATAATGGTAGTTGAAGGTTTTGCCTTTGGTAATAATTCTAACGCTATAGCTAGTACTTCTGAATTTGGTGATTTAGATTTTAATCAAAATTATTTAAATGCACAGGGTGCGTGGAACAATTCTTTTACTACTAACACCTATTCTTTAAATAGTACAGCAAGAAATTTTGTAGTAGCAAATGGGTATTTAGGAGTATGTATTATAGATTATAATTATGATTATCAAGATGTTGACCCCTATGGAGGGTTTAATTTTTCACTATATAATACTATAGATTTTAATAATGTTACAAAATGTACACTTCAAGTAAATTATACAGCAGCTGGGTATGGTAATGAAGTAAATGGTATAGCAGGAGCTAGCATTGATCAAATTAATGGTTTATCAAGTGCTGATATTAATCAAGTTAATGGTTTATAATAATATAATTTGGATGTAAATTAATTTTTTATTATATTGGTTAAATAGTTTTCAAAAAGTGTCATATGCAAAAAATCTTATTCATTGCTCCCCATTTATCAACAGGGGGGCTTCCACAATATTTAACTAAAAAAATTGAACTTATTAAAAATGAGTTTGATGTTTACCTTATTGAATGGGTTGATTGTACTGGGGGTAGATTAGTTATTACTAAAAATAAACTTGAAAAACTTGTACCTCCTAATAAGTTTTTTACATTAGGGGAAGATAAGACAGAACTATTTAATATAATAGATATAGTTCAACCTGATATTATCCATTTAGAAGAAATACCTGAATATTTTATGGATGATGATATAGCTAGAAAATTATACTCTACAGAAAGAGAATATTTTTTAGTTGAAACATCTCATGATTCATCAATGAATACAGAAAATAAATTATTTTTTCCTGATAAATTTATGTTTGTGTCAAATTGGCAAATTGAGCAGTATAAAAACATAGATATACCTAAAATACTAGTTGAATATCCCATTGAATATATCCCCAGACCTAATAGAGAAGATGCGTTAAAACGTTTAAATTTAGACCCTTCTAAAAAACATATTTTACATATTGGTTTATTTACTTCAAGAAAAAACCAAAAAGAATTTTTTGAATATGCTAAAGCTTTACCTGAATATGAATTTCATAGTGTGGGAAATCAAGCAGATAATTTTAAATGGTATTGGGAACCTTTAATGAAAGAAAAACCTGATAATTTAACATGGTGGAATGAAAGAACAGATGTTGAGAATTTTTACCAATCAATGGATTTATTTTTATTTACATCTAGAGGAACAGCTAATGATAAAGAAACAATGCCTTTAGTTATTAGAGAAGCCTTATCGTATCAAATTCCTCAATTATTGTATAATTTAGAGGTTTATCAAAATTATTTTGAAGATTATAATACAATTAATTATTTAAATTTTAATAATTTTAATGAAAATATTAAATTAATTAAAAATCAACTTACAATTCTTCCTGAAGTATCTAAAGAAGAAGAAGCATATGTTGTATGTACTTACCCTAAAACACAAGCTATTATAGATACTACAATAGAATGTATTAAATCATTAAGAAAAAATAGTAATAGGAAAATTATTATTTCAGCGCATTGTCCCGTTCCTAAAATATTACAGGAAATGGTTGATTATGTATTTTATGAAAAAAATAATTTATTAACAAAACATACTTTTTATTCAGGATATACAGCATATAATAGTTTATATGATACTTATATTAATTTAAGAGGTGAAGATAATGATAGATATCATGGACCAGCTTGTTATACATCTTTTTATAATCCCGCTGCATTTGCTGATAAGTTAGGAATTAAAAAATTATATTATATTAATTTTGATTATATTCTTAAAGATAATAGCTATATAGATTATATATCTAAAAAATTAAATACTCATGATACTTTCTTTGGTGAGTATGAAGCACAAGAAGGTAAGTGTTATTATACCTATTTCTTTGCAGCCAAACCCGAAGCAATTTTAAGACATTGTAATTTTATAGAAACTGAAAACCAATATAATAGTCTTATGAATAAATATGAGGCTGAATCTAATGGTATAGAAAATTTATATTATCATATATTTAAAAATAATATAAATAATTATATTGAACCCCGAGAAAAATTTGAATCTGATGCTAAAAAATATTTTGATTTTGAAGATTATTCAATGGTTGAATATTATACAATTCTTCCTACAGATGTAAATAATCATTTTTGTCCTTGGGTAACAATATCTAATTCTAAAGAAAGTAAAGATATTCATTATACTGTAGAAAAAAATGGTAAAACTATTATTGATAGAACATTAGAAGTTAGAGGTAAGTATTTATTTTGGGATTTAGTAAAATATAACCTAAATGATAATTTTATAGTTACATTTGATGTTAAAGATACTACAACAGGAGAAACAGTAAAATATCATAAATTTAAATTAAATAAAGATTATTTTTTAAACACAATGCCTGGTAATGGTATGTTTAATTGGAAAGGTGATAGAACAAACTATAAATCTACCCCAAAAATTAAAATTATACATTTATTAACTCAACCAGAAGAAGAAAGAGAACAACGTTCTATTGAATCTATTAGTAAATTAGGAGAATATGATGGAATAGAATACACTCAGGCTATTAATAAACCTTATACGGATTTTCCACCAACTAAAACTTGTAATAGACCAAACGATGTACAAATGGAACCTGGTTATTATAAATTATCTCCTGGACATTATGGTTGTTTTAAAGCCCATACTGATGCTATATTATCTTGTCCTAAAGATGATAATATCATTTATTTATTTTTTGAATGTGATGCTTTATTATTAACAAACCACAATGAATTTATTGAAAGTTTAAATAAAGCTATTAAGATATCTCAAGAAAAAGATTATACATTTTTTAGTTTTGCACATAATTATGAAGTATTTAATGAGTATGAAACTCACATTGATGCTGGTATGTTTACAGATGCCCATGCTTATTTAATTAGAGGAAGTAAAATTAATAATGTACATAATAAAATTAATAATTCAAAATGGGATGCTTTTGACTTATGGGTAACTAACAATTTTAGAAAAGAACCAAAAGGATTTTTTAAAGAACCTTTAGTATTCCAAGCAAAAGGGTATAGTTTAATAGATAAAAAAATAAGTGAAACTAATATTAAAGGAGATATAAAATTATGAAAATATGCCATGTAGACCCAGCCTGTGGTTTAGATATTCCACCTAAAAATTGGGGAGCTATTGAAAAAATTATTTGGGAGTTTGAACAAAATCAAATATTATTAGGTCATGATTCTACCCATAAAATGGTTGCTAATATTCAACCTAAAGAATTTGATGTTGTACACTGTCATGTAGCTAATTTAGCAATTGATCTTCAAAAGAAAGGTATACCTTATATATACCAATTACATGATCATCATGTTTTACATTATGGTAAAGATTCTAGAGTTTATAAAGAAAATTTACAAGCTATTGAAGGATCATTAATATCTTTAATGCCTGCTAATTGGTTAGTAACTTATTTTAACCACCCTAAATGTATTTATTTTTCTCACGGAGTCAACACTAAGGAATTTTATCCTAAAAAACAAAAATATCGACCTTTAAATCCAAAGTTATTAATGTTAGCTAATAACGGTTTAGGGGGAGATCATACCTTTGATAGAAAAGGATTTGAATTTGGTTTAGCATTAGCTGCTATGAATAATTTAGAGATTACTATAGCAGGGCCTTCTAATAATAAAAACTTTTTTAATGGTCATCTTGAAATGTTGCATTATCCTAAACTAAATTTAGTATTTGATACTCCTAATAGTGAATTATTAAATTTATACCATGATCATGATATTTTTATCCACCCTACAATGTTAGAAGCAGGTCATCCTAATTTAACTATGGTAGAAGCAATGGCTGCAGGCCTCCCAGTTATAGCTGATTGGGAAAAAGAAGTTGATCTACATGGATGTTGGAGATCTCCTCGTAATGTATTTGAAATGGATAAAGGATTAAAAAATATTTTAGATAAATGGGAACTTTATAAATTAAATTGTTTAAAAACATCTACTGAATTATCGTGGTTTAATCGTACAAAAGAATTAATAAAAATATACAATGAAAAAAGTTTTAATTAAAGAATATAATAATCTTAAAAAAATAATAAAAAAACCTTTATTTCCTAATAATAATGTTTATTGTACTTTTATTAATGGAGCTAAAGTTGAAATTTTAGGAGAAATAAATAAAAAATATAATGTTCAATTTATTGATCAATTAGATAATTCAATTGTTCATGAAACTGAAATAAAAAATAATATGTGGTCTAAATTAAATAAACAATATTTTATTGATTGTTTAGTTAAGGTAACAGATTTAGACACTAATGAAATTATAGAACATAAATATGATGCGAAAGATAAAACAGTATACATTCATTTTGCTTCTAAAGCATTAGGTGATACTATAGCTTGGTTTCCATATGCAGAAGAATTTAGAAGAAAACACCAATGTAAATTAGTAGTATCTACTTTTCACAATAAAATGTTTGAAGATAATTACCCAGATATAAAATTTATTGAACCTGGTACCCCCCAAGATGGTTTATATGCTATGTATGAAGTTGGGTGGCATTATGATGAAGATGAAAACATTGACCATAATAGAAATCCTTTAGATTTTAGAAAAATACCATTACAAGGAGCTGCTTATGATATATTACGTTTAGATAATAAAGAAATTAAACCTAATTTAACTTATAAAAATGTAGGATCAACAATAAAAGGTAAATATGTTGTAATAGCTCCCCATGGTTCAGCTCATGCTAAATATTGGAATCATAAAAATGGATGGCAAACTGTAATAGATTATTTAAATAATAAAGGTTATAAAGTAGTAATGATTACCCAAGAACCTTTAGGAGATGAATGGCATGATTCTAAATTAGGAGGTACTCTAACAGGAGTTATTGACAAAACAGGTAATCATCCTTTAAGTGAAAGAGCTAACGATATAATGAATGCCCAAGCTTTTATAGGCATTGGAAGTGGGTTAAGTTGGTTAGCATGGGCTTTAAATACTCCTGTAGTAATGATTTCAGGGTTTAGTGAAGCATATAGTGAATTTGAGGATTGTGAAAGAATAACTTCCCCCCAAAATAAATGTTCAGGATGTTTTAATAGATTAAGATTAGATGGAGGAGATTGGGAATGGTGTCCCGATCATAAGGATTCTAATAGAATGTATGAATGTACTAAGTCCATTACTCCTGATATTGTAATAGATGCTATAAATCGTCAATTAGAAAAATCTTTCTGATATTTATAACAAAATTCTAGAACAACATGGCAATAACTCTCTCCAATTCAGGAATCACTTCAGGTTCAGTAGTAAAATCTGCTGAAGTATCACAATCAATAGATGCTTTTGCGGGTTTAGTAGCTTATGATATCCACCAATCAGGATCTTTTAATCAAACAGGATCTACAGTTTTATCTGGTTCAGTTAGTCTTGCACAGAATACCCATTTAGGCATTGGAGCTCTGGCAAACCCACAATATCCAATTTATGTAAAAGCTCAAGATTCTACTGATGATCCTGTAGTTTTATTAGAGGGATTTGATATAGCTGATTCAGCAACTTTAGGTTTTAAAAATGCTGATGTAAGGTGGAATATAGGATTATTTGGAGGAAGTTCAGATTCATTTCTTCTTCAAAATCAAGAAACAAATTCATATCCTTTTTTAGTAGATTACTCTTCTTCTAATGGAATTGTAATGAGAAATGATACAGGTACAGCTTTATTCCAAAAAGTAGGTATTAATTGGCCTTATGGTGAGATGGGGTTAATGAACCCAAACCATACACTTTTAGTTAGTGGATCAATTACAGCTTCAGATGGGTTTCATGGAGAACTTGTAGGTACAGCTGATCAGGCTGATAAAGTTTATACGGCTACTGCAATTGGAAATGCTACTAATCCTATCTTATTTAAACCTGGGGTAGGACTTGATGAATATTCTACAGCTATGGTTGATGTAAATAACTTACACTATAATAGTTCTACAGGAATACTAACTGGAGTTATAACTAATGCAGAAGCAGCAACTTCAGCATCTTATGCTCTATCAGCTTCCTATGTATTAATTTCTACAGCATCTCAAGCTTCAACAGCATCAGTAATTTCCTTACCAGAGAAAAAAATTCCATTTGGAAATAGTGTAGGAGTAAATACATACCATGCAAATCTTGAATATGACCATGCAGCAACAATGTTCTATGCTCCAAATGCTACAGTTGATGGTATGGTTAGTGCATCCAGTTTTTCATCATCTAGGTTAGATAGTGCAACAAGTGAAGAAATAAAAGGAACTCTTGATCCAGCTTCATTGTTTTTTAGCCGAAACCAAGCTACATATTTAGGTAATAGAAATACAGGATCAAATGCTAACCTAACAGTAGTAGTAGGAGGTCCTAGCTCAGTTACATACTCAGCATTAATAATTAATAGACACCAAGAATTAACATTTGGTAACCCTGGGACTAGTTTTGATTATCCTTTAGGTTATGCTGTTGGTGAATTTAATTCATATGCTCAATTTGAAAATAATGCCCAACAATCTGCATCTTGTGTCGCTATAAAAGGAGTAACTGGTGCCGATGGTATTTTATATTTAGGGGGTAGTAATGAATATGGGGGTGGTATTTTACATCATGGGAGTGATTTAGGATCAAACATTCCATCTACATTTGAGGAATCATCAACAACAATATATAGAAGTAGTAAATCGGTAGCAGAACCTGTAATAGACTTCCCTACGGATAATAACCATGTTATGGTTAGATTAGATAATACTCCTGTAAGTAATACCAATTTAGATTACTTTGGTATGGGACCTGTAGGAGGTGCTTCTCAAAAACCATGGAAAAAAACTTTTATGTTACAAGGTGCTATTACCTCAAACAGTGCTACAGTTTCTTTAGGTCAAGTACAGGTTAGTGGAGGAGGTGCTTATATGGTTAAATATACAGTAATGAAAACCGAAAATTCATCCCCAATAACTAGATGTTTAGTACAAGAAATTACAAACTGTTTTGTAATAACCTCTAGTCAAATTGGAACTAACCCAACAGCTTTAATAGGTGGATCAACTCCTACAGCTGTTAATATCCAAGCTTCACTTGGAACTATAAGTACAACCCAAACAATATCTATTGTAACCGGTGGTTTTGATTTCCGTAGTACAGGTAATGTTGGAGCTAGTATAATTCATAATGGATTTGTAGAAATAACATTTACCCCTTACAGTATATTATAACAAAAATAAATTTTAATAACAAGTTTTAATACGTATAAAAGATGACAAAATTATCAAATGAAGAAATAAAAAAAGTTAGTGAATTAAAATTAACTTATTCTAAGTTAGTAGAATCCCTAGGAACATTAGAAATTCAACTTATTAATTTAGATAACAAAAAACAAGAACTTAAAGTGGAATTGTTAAAAGTTCAAAATGAAGAACTAGAACTTGCTAAAGATTTAGAAAAAAAATATGGTAGTGGAACTATTTCTTTAGAAACTGGTGAATTTTCTCCAGATAAATAAACTTTTGACAAAAAACCATATATTTATTATCAAAATATAACAATTACATAACATGGCAGAAACATTAATTTCCCCAGGAGTATTAGCAAGAGAAAATGATCAATCCCAGATTACTTCTCAACCAATACAAGCCGGAGCAGCAATAGTAGGACCAACAGTTAAAGGTCAAGTAAATATTCCAAAGCTTATTACTACTTATAGTGAGTATCAAGCTAATTTTGGTACTACCTTCGAAAGTGGGTCAGCAAATCAATTGAGTGAATATACTTTCTTAACATCTATCTCAGCTTATAATTACTTCCAAAATGGGGGTACTTCATTAATTGTTACTAGAGTAGCTTCAGGTTCATTTACCCCAGCTTCCTCATCAGCAATTTTAAATGATGTTGAAAGTGGAGAAATTCCAGTAGGAACAGATTTATTTTCACAAACCTCTGGTGGTGATGGAGCTACTGCTATATTCTCAGGATCAGCTGCATTCACAGGTGGTTCAGGTACAGGATTAACATTAACAGCTCAAACAACTTCAGGTAGTGGTAAATTAATTGAAGGTTCATTATTAGCCCAAACAAGTGGTGTAGGTTCAGATTATGATGTAATGGCTGGTACAGTAGTAGCACCTACAGGTGGAACTAATAGTGGTACAGGAGCAACATTTACATTAACATTTGCAGGAGGTGCAGGAGCATCTACCTTAACAGCTATTACAGCAGCAACAACAGGTTCAGGATATGTTCAAGGTGATACTTTTGTATGGTCAGCAGCAGCATTAAACACTGCAATTGGTTCTGGTACTGGTACTGGTGATTTAACATTAACCTTAACAGCTGCAGGATTGTTTGTAGAATTAACAGGAGTTAATGCTTTAACAGCTGGAACAGGATATGCAGTAGGAGATCAATTAGTAATTGCAGGTACTACTTTAGGAGCAGGAGCCTCAGATGCAACTATTACATTAGCAGATGCTAATATTACGGATTCAGATGCATTTGTATTAGAATCAATTGGTCAAGGTGAAATAATGAATAGCTCAGGAGCTGAAAATTCTCAAGGTGCTTTAACAAATGGAACATCAGATAATTTAAGATGGGAAATTACATCACCTAATACTTCTTCAGGTACATTTAGTGTAGTAATTAGACAAGGTAATGATAATACAAGAGCTAAATCAGTACTTGAAAGCTTTAATAATGTATCATTAGACCCAAAATCATCAAATTATATTTCAAGAATAATTGGTGATCAAACACAAGTAGTAAGAGGATCAGGAACAGATGTTTATTTACAAACAACTGGATCTTATGCTAATGCTTCAAGATATGTAAGAGTAAAACAAGTTAATTTTAAAACTCCAGATTATTTAGATAATAGTGGACAAGCAAAATCACAATATACAGCTTCAATCCCAGTAGCAGCTTCAGGAACATTTGGAGATGCAGTAGGTAGTATTTTAACTGGAACTGGAAAATATTATGAAGAAATTGATGGTAATGATACTCAAGGATTAGTTGGAGATAATTATACAACAGCATTTAATTTATTAGCAAATAAAGATGACTTTAAATATAATATTATTTCAACACCAGGTTTATACCAATCAGATTATAGCTCAGTATTAAATACTTTAATAGCAAATACTGAAAATAGAGGTGATAATATTGTAGTATTAGATCTTGAAGCTTATGATTCTTCAATAACAGCTACAACAACAACAGCAGCTAGTAAAGATACTTCATATGCAGCTTCATATTGGCCTTGGTGTATGGTAACAGATCCAGATTCAGGACAAAGAGTTTGGGTACCAGCAGGAACATTAATTCCAGGAGTATATGCTAATAATGATAGAACAGCAGAAGCTTGGTTTGCACCAGCAGGTATTAATAGAGGTGGATTAGGTCAAGTAATTCAAGCTGAAAGAAAATTAACTCAAGCTAATAGAGATGAGTTATATATTAATAAAGTAAATCCAATTGCAACATTCCCAGGTAGAGGAGTTGTAGTATTTGGTCAGAAAACATTACAAAATACAGCAAGTGCTTTAGATAGAGTAAATGTTAGAAGATTATTAATAGCTCTTAAAAATTACATTTCACAATTATCTGATAATTTAGTATTTGAACAAAATACAGCAGCAACAAGAAATGTATTCTTAAGCCAAGTTAACCCATATTTGGAATCAGTACAACAAAGACAAGGTTTATACGCGTTTAAAGTTGTAATGAACGATTCAAATAATGGACCCGATGTAATTGATAGAAACGAATTAAGAGGTGCTATATACATACAACCTACTAAAACGGCTGAATTCATTTACTTAGATTTCAACATTCTACCAACAGGAGCTGAATTCCCTGCATAAGAATTAGAGAGTATAATATTTATAATTGAATAAAAAAATAAAACAAACATAAAATGGCAGTATTAGACCCAAACGAAATATTTTTCACCGCTTTTGAACCAAAAGTAGCTAATAGGTTCATAATGTATGTTGATGGTTTTCCATCCTACATTATTAAAGGAGTTAGTGGATTAGGATTTGCACAAGATGAAATTACATTAAATCATATCAATACTTATAGAAAAGTTAAAGGTAAGTTAAGATGGAATGATATCACTATGCAACTATTTGATCCAATTACTCCATCTGGAGCCCAAGCCGTGATGGAATGGGTAAGATTACACCACGAATCAGTAACTGGTAGAGATGGTTATAGTGATTTCTATAAGAAAGACTTAACTATTGATGTATTAGGTCCTGTAGGTGATGTAGTATCTGAATGGATTATTAAAGGTGCATTTATTAAAGATGGTTCATTTGCTGATATGAATTGGGATACTGATGGTGAAGCAATGAATATTGATTTAACAATTGGAATGGATTACTGCGTGTTAAATTTCTAACAGAAATATATATTTTTTTAAAAATAGCTTGGCTTCGGTCAAGCTTTTTTTTACATTATATATGTATACATGATAATTAAGTTATAACAAATAAAATTTATATGGAAGAATTAAAACTCCCTACTGAACAAGTAGATTTACCTTCAAAAGGATTAGTATATCCTACTGATAATCCCTTATCCTCGGGAAAAATCGAAATGAAGTACATGACCGCTAAAGAAGAGGATATCTTAACAAACCAAAACTATATTAAAGATGGATCTGTTATTGATAAACTTTTAAAATCATTAATTGTTACTAAAATAAATTATGATGATTTAATTGTTGGAGATAAAAATGCTATTATGGTAGCTGCTAGGTTATTAGGATATGGTAAAGATTATACCTTTATGTATGAAGGTGAAGAAATTACAGTAGATTTATCAGAATTAGAACAAAGATTTATTGATGAGGAAAAATTAATAGAAAAAAATGTAAATAATTTTGAATTTACTTTACCTCATTCAAAGGTTGAGATTACTTTTAAGTTACTTAACAATAAAGATGATAAAAAGATTAAAGGTGAAGTTAAAGGATTACAAAAATTAGATAAAAAATCATCACCTGAATTATCAACTCGTTTAAAATATATGATTACATCTATAAATGGTAACAGTGATGTAAAAACTATTAGAGAATTTGTAGATAATTATATGTTAGCCAGAGATTCAAGAGCGTTTAGAGAATATGTAAAAACATTTCAACCAGATATTGAAATGAAATTTAACCATGAGAGTAGTGACGGCGTTGAAAGGGATATCACCCTTCCAATGACCGTCTCGTTTTTTTGGCCTGACACCGACCTATAGAGTTAATTTATTTAAAACTATCCATGAGATAGTTTACTATGGGAATGGTGGGTATGATTGGAATACAGTTTATAATATGCCTATATGGTTAAGAAAATTTACATTCCAACAAATTTACGATACTAGAAGCAAAGAAGAAGAAGCAAATAAAAAAGCATCTCAAGGTAAAGGAACTAATATAGATTTAAATTCAGCCACAAAAGCCAAAATTCCAAAAGAAGCTTTACGACCAAAAACTACTTCCCCCAATTATATTACGAAGGTATCAAAAAAATGATGCCTTCTAATATTTATAATAAAACCATCACTTAAATGGCTAAAAAGGAAGACGTTCAAAATCAAAAAGATCTTAATGAAGAACTCAGAAATGAGATTTCTTTAGAGGAGCAAATACTATCCCTATTAGCTGATAGAAGAGGTATAGACTCTGAAATAATCTCAGACCAACAAAATTTAAACAATGTTCTTATAGATCAGGTAAAGAACATGAATTTTGAAGTAGTCCAAAGAAAACAAATTAGAGATTTAAGTGCATCCGTTACTAAAATAGCAAATGAAGCTTATTCTATTGGTAAAGATCAATTAGGTCTTACTGAAACCAATGTTAGTATTGCAAAACAGCAAGAAGCATTAACTAAAAACATATTTCTTTTAGAACAACAAAGAAAACAATTAATAGCAGCTATTAATGATGGTACAGCTACTGATGCTGAATTAAATGCTGATATAGCTCAATCAATTGCTGATCAAGTTAAAGAAGCTAAAAATCTTAAAAATCAATTAGCAAAAGTAGCAAAAAATTCTGAAGAAATTAGTGATAACCTTGGAGTATCAGCTTTTGGGGGCCTTGATGAAGTGTTGGGTAAGTTGGGAATGGGGAAAATTGGTAAACAACTAGGAGTAGAACAAGCTGCAGAATCAGCAAGAGGAATGGCTCAAAATCTTCAAGAAGCCATGAATATGGATGGTAGAAAGCTTACCAAAAATAAAATCAAAGAATTAGGCCTACAAAAAGAATTAAATGGTTTAACTCATAATGCTGCAAAAGCTAGGTTAAAAGGTATGGGGGGTATGAAAAAAGGAATGATAGCCCTTAAAGCAGGATTTAAAACTATGTTTGCTATAGCTAAAAAGATGTTAGGTCCTATTGGTCTTATTGTTGAAGCTATTCAAGCTATTATAAGAGTAGATAAAGCATCAGGTGAAGTAGCAAAAGCCATGGGGACTTCCGCAGCTAGAGCAAGAGAAATTAATGCTGAAATGGCAGATGCTGCTGCTAACTCTGGGGATTTATTGGTAACTACTCAAAAGGTAGTAGCTGCAAATATGGAACTTAATAAAATATTTGGAACAGCTGTAGTAATGTCTGGAAAACTAGCTGCTGAATTTGCTGCTGTAAAAGAAAGAACAGGTTTATCAGGACATGCCATGGAAGTGTTTGCGGAAAAAGCACTTTTATCTGGTACAACAATTACTAAACAATTAGAAAAAGTTAGAGGGGTTACTATGGAATTAAGTGCCCAAACTGGTATAATGCTTAATGCCAAAGATATTCAAGAAGGTATTGGACAAATGTCTAAAGCACAGATGTTAAACAACCAAATGAATACTAAAGAAATGGCTAAACAAGTATTCCAAGCTAAAATGTTAGGCCTTTCTCAATCCCAATTAGAAAGTACTCAAAATAGTCTATTAGACTTTGAGAGTTCTATAGCAGCTGAAATGGAAGCTGAATTGCTAACAGGTAAACAACTTAATTTAGAAGGAGCTAGAGCAGCAGCATTAGCAGGTGATCAAGCCGCTTTAGCAGCTGAACTAAGAAAAGAAGTAGGTACAGCAGCTGAGTTTGGTAAAATGAATGTTATCCAACAAGAAGCTATGGCTAAGGCATTTGGTATGTCTCGTGAAGACATGGCAGGGATGTTAATAGAACAAGAAAAATTAGAAGCAATAAAAGCCCAGGGTTTCAAATCAGCTAGTGATGCTCAAAACCAATATAATGAAGCTCTAGAAAACGGTACTATGACCGAAGAGCTTAAAAATAAATTAATCAAAGCGGGTGTACATGAACAAATGGCATCTGCAACCCAAGCAGATAAATTAGCTGCTACTATGGAAAAATTAAGTGATTTATTTGTTCAGTTAATGGATCCTTTAATGCCTATATTTGATGCAATAATAGATGTTTTAAAACCTGTAATGGCTATACTAGCCCCAGTAGCAAAACTATTAGGGGATATAGTTGGTTTAGTAATGAAAGTTGTTAAACCCTTTATGGATTTCATGTCAGGTAATATGGCAGAATTTGCTGATATATTTACAGGTATATTTACTCTTGATGGTGAAAAAATTATGGGTGCTGTAAGTGGAATTATGGGTAATGTAGGTCAGTTAGTAACTGATGTTGTTGTATCTCCATTTAAATCAATTGGTGGATTTTTTAGTGGTCTATTTGGAGATGAACCTGAAACCCCGGATGTACCTCAATTAGCTTCAGGGGGTATTGTAACAAAAGCTACTATGGCTATGATAGGTGAAGGTTCAGAACCAGAAGCTGTTATTCCTTTAAGTAAATTATCTTCAATGATGCCTAGTGGAATGGATAAATTATCTACTAAAGAAATGATGAAACAAGCATTCCAAGCTAATTCAATGATGCCTAGTGGATCAGAAGGTATTCAATCTTCAATATCATCATTTGAAGAAGATCCAATGGGTAGTATAGGAAATATTTTTTCAAGTGCAAAAGAAGGTATTTCAAATATATTTGGGGGTAATGATGAAAAATCTAATAATGATGAAGTAGTAGTATTACTAAAAGAATTAATAGTAGCTGTTAAAGAAGGTGGGGATGTATTTATTGATGGAGCTAAAGCAGGTAAATCATTAGCATTGGCAACTTCCAAAATGGGTTAATATTTATAATAAAACAACAAATAAAATTAAAAATTATGGCTGAATCAATCAAAAAACAATTCGACACAAATGGCTCATCATTAGCTGTTCCTGTATCTCCTGCTGATGGGGTTACTCCTGATAGTGTTAGTATAGTAGGTAATTCATTACTTCACAATCAATATTCTAATATAGGTGATCCTCAAATTAACAAACCAGCTTACAATAACTTTGGTGCTGGTGCTATGGGTTATACTAATCCTAATACATCTCAATTAGGTGAAGCAACTCAAGCTTATCAAGAAGAAGGAAAAAGATACAAATCAAACGCACCTGAAGGACGCTCATTTTAATAAGCAAATATGCCTCTAATTAATTTCCAAACAGATTTAACTAATCTGCCTTGGGGGAAAGATAAACGTGATGGTGGTGATAGTAATCAACCATATGTTACTAAAGATATCCCTACAGGGTTGGAATCTGATGACCTTCCAGTAAGGTCAGGCCCAGATTTTATAGTTAGAGGAGGATTAAAATCAGTATCTAATGCTTTAGATGATGTAAGTAGGTTAGCTCAAATGTTTATTGATACTAAAAACATTTCAGCAGGTTTAGGATTTATAGCTAAACAAAATATATTATCTAGAACATCAGTTAAAACTCCAGCTTCATTTGGATTAGGATATGCAGGTTTAGCTCCATATGTTTTTTCAGAAGGTTCAGGTGGTTTAGAAGCTACTGGAGGTGGTAATGTAAATCAAGGAGTTTATACTCCTATAGGAACTATAGCAACAGCTTTAGGTAATGGTTTAGGTTTTCATGCAAATTTATTAGGTTTAGATCCATTTTCTCCAATGACTGGAGTAGTAGAAGGATCATTATTTGATGGTAATTTAGGTTTAAACACTTATGAAGCTGCTACTAAAAAGTTTAATGAAACTGCTGAAGGTAATAGATTAGTAACATTTAATAATAGAGCTAATGAAGTAGGAAATAAAAAAGATGTAAATGTATATTCTTATTCAGGGGGACCTGGTGCTGTTTTAGGAATTGGAAAAACTAATATTAAATTTGCAGATCAAAGAACAGGAGTTGCAAATAGTTTATCAGTATCTGCCCCAGGACAATTCTATTTAGGAGGGGTAAAAAATAGAGGATATCAAATTGATCCTTCATTATCTAAATTAGATTATCAATTATCAAGACAAAATAGTGCTACTGCAGTATATGCACAAAATTATCTTAAAACAGTATTTAAATATCAATCAGATAGAGAGTTTATATTTAATGATTCTCTTTCTAATGGTCCCGCTATACAAATAGGAGCTAATGGTCCTTACCAAAACTTTGTTTACAAAGTAAACGGTCTTATACCAGAAATAAATGAGTTTGAAGATGAAGATGGAAATGTTCAATCTTATACATCATTTGCTTTTAAAACCAACCCAGAAGTTTTATATAAAAATTCATCACGTACTTATGATCAACCACAATTAATAGCTAAAGAGAATGTAATTGAAGGGGGTGGTGCTGGTCTATATCCTACAGATTTTAGAAAGGAATTATATGATGTTAATGGTGTAAATTTAGAAGATACAGAACAATCTTCAGTAATAAGTTTATCTCCTAATTATAGAATAAAAAATATAGATAGTAGAACATATCAAGGATCCCCTGGTAAAGAAGGTGGACAAAAAAGAGCAAATTATTCAGGAGGTAAAAATGTATGGAATTATGGTGTAGCAGCTAATGAATTACAAGCATTAGATAAAATTACAGCAATGCCTATGTATACTGGTAGTCTTGATACTAATCAGTCAATTAATGATTTATGTAAGTTTAGAATAGCTTCTATTTCTAATAGTGGTACTGATGGTAGTAAAGATGTTTATATGCATTTTAGAGCATTTTTAGATGATTTTAGTGATGCTTATAGTGCTAATTGGAATGCTGTAAATTATGTAGGAAGAGCAGAACCTTTATTTAATTATGGAGGATTTGGGAGAAGTATATCATTAGGATTTACAGTTGCGGCTCAATCAAAAGCAGAATTAATCCCAATGTATAAAAAATTAAATTATTTAGCATCTACTTTAGCTCCAGAATATACAAGTGCTGGATTTATGCAAGGTAATTTAGTAAGATTAACTGTAGGTGGTTATTTATACGAACAACCAGGATTTATTACAAGTTTAAATTATAGTATACCTCAAGAAGCAACTTGGGAAATAGCTCTTAATGAAGAAGGTGGATCAGATTCAAGTGTTAAAGAATTACCACATATTATTAACGTAACCGGGTTTTCGTTTACTCCTATTCATACATTTGTACCATCTAAACCATCATTTAATGAAGATCCAAATAACCCAAATCAGAAATTTATTGCATTGTCTAATGGGGTTAATACTAATTATAATGATGTTTATGAAAAATATGTAGCTAGTGGAGGAGATGGTGATAATAATATTGAAACAACATAATGAATAGGTACGCTGATATACAAAAATTAAGAAATAAAAATGAGTTTGTAGGAACTCTAGGGACAGAATACTATACTAATGTAACCTATCCTGAAATTCCTATCTCAGAAAATGATATTTGGGTAGAAACTGAATTTGGGGATAGATTAGATAGTTTAGCTTTTCAATTTTACAATGATGTTACTTTATATTGGATTATTTCCATAGCTAATCCTAATAAAATTAATATGGGTTCTATTTTTTTAGAACCAGGTAGTCAAATTAGAATCCCCCAAAATATATCATCAATAGTAGAAAGTTATAATATATTAAATAGGTAAAAGTTATGAGTAATATCTTAAATGAGCCATTTGATAATTGGGTACGAAAACAAGTAGAAACAAGACAAATGTCTTTAGGAAAGGGTGGGGGTGTTAACCCTACTATTAGTCCTGTAGATTATCAATATCAAAATACTAAAACTCCATTTTTAAGATTAGCAAGTTCTGTTAATTTATATCGTCAAAGGGATGCATCCACAAATGCGGAATTACCTTCTGTTTTAAAAAAATTAGTAGATGTAGGTGTCCCAGAAGATCTAATTTCAGGAGATGAATTAGCCCAAAATTTTATATTACAAGGAGGAGCAATTTCAAACCCATCAGGTTCAAACAATTTAACATTAAATTCAGGCTTAACTGATGGTAATATTTTTAATGGAGCTTATGGATGGGGGGGAATATCAGAAAGGGGATATGTTCCTATGCCTGGTATTACAGATGCGGATGTTACTTATTTTAATAATGGTGCTTTATCAAAAACAACAATCAATATCAAATGTTTTAGTAAAGCCCAATTTCAATTAGTAGATGTTTTATATTTAAGACCTGGTTATACATTATTAATGGAGTTTGGGTGGAGTAGTTTTTTAACTAATGCTGATGATCAAGGAAATTATTCATTAGAAACTATAACTCCTTTTAGAACTAATCCTTTAAGTTTATTTTTATCTCCTAATGCTAATACTAGTCAATATACTATTTATACATCTATTGAAAAAGAAAGAGAAAAATATTATGGTAATTATGATGCTATTTATGGAAAAATTAGTAAATTCAATTGGCAGTTTAACCCTGATGGAAGTTATGACTGTCAAGTTCAATTAACTTCTGTAGGGGATGCAATTGAATCTTTAAAAACCAATATTACTCCTGTAGGTAAAATTGAAACACCACCTTCAGGATCAACTACAACTACACCTGGGGAAACACCAAAAGCACCTTTAGTAGCGAATAAAAATGATTCTGTTATTAATCAAGAGTTATGGAATATCTACCAATCAGTTAAATCCTCAACAACCGCAGGAAAAAAAATAGTTGGTAATAAAGATTATACCGTTAAAGGTTTTAGAGATGGCACAGGAAAATTAAGAGATATTACTTTTAAAAATGGTTTATTGTACGCCCAAGGAGCTACAACAGATGATGGTTCAGAAAGTCCTCAAGTATGGATTAAATATGGTGCTTTTTTAGCTTTTATTCAAGCTAAATGTTTATTATATGATAAAACTACAGAAACCCCTATGTTTACCTTCGATATGAATTTTGATGATATCGATAATGATGAAAACGTTATATTAACAATCCCAGGGCAAATTTCAGCAGATCCAAGGGTATGTTTAATACCTATACAAAACTCAAATATTGAAGGATGTGCTGCCTTCTCCTCAAGTGCTTTAAATGATATTTTAAGAAAAAGTTCTTTTCAATATAAAGAAAATAATTATTTAGGAAGAATATCTAATTTATTTATTAATATAAATTACTTAGCTAATACTTTAAAGGGAATGACTTCTGATGAAGAAGGTAAAGTTGTTTTATTAGATTATTTAAAATCATTAAATAAAGGAATGATTCAAGCTACAGGGGGAATCAATAAATATGACTTTAAATTAAGTCAAAGTGGGCTAAAAGTACAAATTATTGAAGATATACCCCAACGTTTTAATTCTAAGAAAAAACAAAATAAATATACTAAATTTAATGTTTTTGGAGTTAAACCGGGCATTGAAGGTAGTTTTATAAGAAATATAGATTTAACAGCAGATTTATCTAATAATTTTGCAACTATGATTTCTATAGGTGCCCAACAAAGTGGTAATCAAATCTCAGAAAATGCTACTTCATTTTCAAATTATAATGCTGGGTTAAAAGATAGAATTATTAAAGAAAAAACATCATCTCCAGATATTGAATCCCAAACGGGGGCTGAAGAAGTAGTTGATAAACCTACTCAATTATCTGAAATATATTTAGCTCAAACTGAAAACTACAATCAAGTAATTAATCAAATTAATTTTCTTGAAGAAAATATATTAGCACTAAAAGAAAATTTCCTTACAGCAACTCAATTAGCATTAGGAATTTTAACATCTCCTTCTGAAGCTCAATTAAGTGCTCCTTTCTTTTTACCCTTTAATCTATCTTTAGAAATGGATGGTTTAAGTGGTATGGCTTTATATCAAAAATTTGAAATGACAGATGATATATTACCCCCTTCATATGAAAAAAATGGTGTAGAATTATCTATTAAAGGAATTAATCATTCAATAAATTCTAGTGCTTGGATAACTAAAATAGATACTTTATCTACTCCTAAATTTAAAGAAACGCCAGTAAACCCACCTCCTAAAATAACAAAATCAGCAGGAATCCCATCAAACGGTACAACCCCAGGAAATGGTAACACACCACCACCACCCCCAGGTGAACAACTTAGCGAAGATGAAAAATTAAGATTAAGGTTAACTAGAGTAATGGATGATGGGACTCAAACTTTAGGGTATTTAGATATATTAGATGAAGATGAATCAACAATACTATACACAGTTGCCACATCAGAACTTTCTTGGAAAAATAATGCAAATAGTATTAGTTGTGTGCCTGTAGATGAATATAGAGTTAAGTCAAATGTCTCTCCTAAATATAAACAAACCTTCTTATTAGATGGTAATAAAGCAGGAGGTTTTTCTCCTAATGCAATTGTTGGTAATGGTTATACAAGAAATTGGGTATTAATTCATGAATACCCAAAAGCACCTGGTTGGGCTCAAGGATGTATAGGTCCTGGTCTTTATTTTAATGAAACTAATAATCAAACAGGTAGGCAAAAAGGAACAGGTAAAATTTATACAGGCTCATCAACCAAACCTTATCCGGTAGTTAAGCAGTCTAGACAAGCTTTAGATAGAATAATAAAAGATTTATATCCTTTAGGTTCATTTAGAATGGAAATACAAAATAAGGGAGGAATACTTACTACATCATTACCTTCCAAATGGACTGATCCATCAGTTCAAAGCACATTTAAGTCCAAAGGTTTAATTCCAAATAGATTATAATGTATATACCTAAAAATAGAATAAAAACCAATTTATACACTGCAGGTGGGGAATATGTCTTTAAAGGTAATCAAGAAGAATATAAAGGATATTTTCATAGCTTATACGATGGTACCTTTTATACAGGTAGAACCCCAAACGATCCTCCAATAGTTGAAATAATTAGTATATTAAATTCATCAAATGCTCAAATTGAGGCAGATGTAGTAGATTTACCATATCAATATTTTGCTGACAACTATGATGGAGTAGTATTTGATGGTCAAATTCAAGATGTAAAAGCAGTAGGTACATATCATATAGTTAATGATATTAATTATGACAAAACACAACTAATTCCCCAACAATCATATCCAAGGCCAACCCCAGAAGATTATGAATTAGGATCTTTTACAAGATACTTTTGTGTAAAATATAATGAAGATCTTTATACTGAATTATCTAAAGAAACATATGATATGCTAGTAAATGAAGATCAAAAAATCTCTTGGCAAATGTATATGCCTTTTAAAATCCAATGGACTATAGATGGTGAAAAATCCTTTGTAGAAACAACAAATAGTAATATAGTTGAAATCCAAGAAAAAAGAATGAAAAGAATAGGATTTGGAAGATTTTTAAAATTTAATTTTTTAAAATTTTGTAAAGGTATTAACTAAAATGTGGCAATCGCAATTTTGTTTCTTATATTGAGACAAATTAATAGTTATGTTTTGGTTAGTAGAATCTGAAGATCAAATAAAAAGGTTTTTTCAAAGTAGTTATAAGGAAGCATTTGTAGAAATAATTCCATATAATGACACCATACACCCTACCCAAAATCAAGTATGTGCTATTTATATTCGTCCGTTAGTATCAACTAAAGGATTTATATTGCCCATTTCCCATAGTGAGACTATTAATGTTAATATTGACAATATAAAACATATATTATCAAATTATGATGCGTTGTATGTGCGTGATAAAAAGGAATTTTTACATTATTTTCCTTTAAAAACTCTTTATGACATTACATTACATTCTCATACGTATATACGACAAACAACACAAACCCATTCCTACTTCTACAATAAAATGGGGGATAAAAAAGATATAAACCGCATTATTCCGATAGTAAAACATTATGAATATTGTGAAAATCTATTTAATGAATTAAAAGAAAAAATAAATGAGCCAATCAACAACTTTTACAACAACAAAGCCACAGTGGTATTCAACGCCTTGGAGCAAAGTGGATTACGAATTGATAGAGAAAAATTTGAATCGTACTTTCACGATGTCAATGGAGATTACGTCTACACCCAATTCAACTTCAAAACACTTACAGGAAGACCAAGCAACAAATTTAGGGGAGTAAATTATGCCGCACTTAATAAAGAAAACGGATCAAGAGAGTGTTTTATCTCTCGTAATAGTACTCTTGTTGAGCTTGACATTAGCGCTTATCACCCTACTTTGTTGGCTAAGTTGGTGGGTTATGATTTTGGTGATAAAGACATTCATATGGCCTTTGCGGAAATGTATGGAGTTGATTATCAAAAAGCAAAAGAATTAACATTTAAGCAGCTATACGGAGGAGTTTTTGATCAATATAAAGATCTGGAATTTTTTAAGAAAGTTCAAGTATATACTGATGATTTGTGGGCTCGTTTTCAAAGTGAAGGCTACATTGAATGTCCTATTTCAAAACACATATACAAAAGAGATGAATTAGATAATATGAAACCTCAAAAACTATTAAATTATGTACTCCAAAACTTGGAGACATCAATGAATATTTGTATATTATGGGAAATATTTAAGATCTTAAAGAGTGCAAATACTAAGTTAGTACTTTACACTTATGATTCATTCTTATTTGATTTTGATAAAAATGAAAAAGATCTTTTAAATAAAATAAGTGAAGTTTTTAAAAATAAAAAATTGCAAACAAAGATAAATTATGGAAATACATACGACTTTAAATAAACCTGATTATATGTATAAGGTAGACGACTTTCAAGAGTTGAATAACTTAAATATAACAGATTTGAATAATAAATTATTTTGTACATTTACAACTTTAGAAGGTTTAGATGATCTTTTAAATACAATAACATCTCAGTATGCTATTATGTATAATAAGATCTTTGTTCTCCACATTAAGAGTAATGATGAGTATGTCTGTACTTACAATATAGAACATGGTAATAATATGGCTCCTATTAGTAAAGAAGGTTTACCTCCTAATACTATAATGGTTCATAGAAAAAAAGACACTAATACTCTATATACTATAAATGCTTTAAATGAGCTAATTAAAAAATTAAACGGAGGAGTTGTCGATACTCGTTTCCCTATAGATTGGCATCATTATAAAAATACAGTTTTACTAACTCAACATGATGAGTTAAAACAACTAAAAACAAAAATTCACAGAATTATTGAACTATAGGTTGGAATTTACAAAAAAGGTTCTTATATTAACACAGTTATTAAATTTAAAATTAAAAAGTTATAAACATGGATTTAAACGCAATCAAAAAACGCCTGAATGATATGCAAACACAGGCAAGTAATTCTGGAGGAGGTCAAAAACAACTTTTCTGGAAACCATCAGTAGGTAAGCAAGTAGTTAGAGTTGCTCCTAACAAGTACAACAAAGATTTTCCTTTTACAGAAATGAAATTCTATTATGGAATTGGTAGTAAACGAGTAATGGCTTCTCCTTCAAATTGGGGTGAGAAAGATCCAATTATGGAGTTTGCTAAACAACTTCGTGGAACAAATGACAAAGAAAATTGGAGACTAGCTAAAAAGTTAGACCCAAAAACTCGTATATTTGCTCCTGTAGTAGTTCGTGGTCAAGAGGATGAAGGTGTGAAACTATGGCAGTTTGGTAAAGAAGTTTATCAAGAGTTTTTAAATATGGCTGCTGATGAAGAAATTGGAGATTATACTGATGTTGTTGGTGGTAGAGATATTAAATTATCTACAGTAGGACCAGAAACTACAGGTACTCCATATAATAAAACATCAATTGGACCATCATTAAAAACATCACCACTTCATGCAGATGCAGCAGTTGTTGAAAAGTTAATGACTGATCAAGCAGATCCAATGAAAGTATTCAAACCACTTTCTTATGATGAGATGAAAGAAGCTCTTCAAGAATGGCTATCACCTGAAGGAGAAGAAGAGGAAGGATCAATTACTTCAGAACCTGCAGTTGCATTTGATAGTGATGAAAAAAAATCTAATTATTCACTAGATACAACGGCTTCAACAGTTAAAAAGAGTAAATCACAACAATTCGATGATTTGTTTAATGATGACTCAAAAACTGATGATTTACCGTTTTAATTAAAATTACATGGCAAGAAAGAAAAAATCACTATCGGAGGCAGTCTCCTCAGAAATTAAAGCAAATTTTAATTTAGATGGATTTAAATCTAAAAAAGGTTTAACATCAAAAGCTAAATTTAAAGAACAAGAATGGATTCCTCTTTCTGATGCTTATCAAGAAATTACTTCGGTTCCCGGAATCCCAATGGGGCACATTGTTTTACTAAGAGGTCATTCAGACACAGGTAAAACAACTGCTCTATTAGAAGCAGCTGTATCAGCCCAAAAACGTAAAGTACTTCCTGTATTCATTATTACAGAAATGAAATGGAATTGGGAGCATGCTATACAAATGGGTCTAGAAGTAAATGAAGTTGTTGATAAAGAAACAGGAGAAGTTTTAGATTATACTGGTAATTTTATTTATGTAGATAGAGAATCAATTAATTCTATTGAAGACGTATCAGCCTTTATTTTAGATTTAATTGATGAACAAAAAGCAGGTAATTTACCTTATGATCTATTATTCTTATGGGATTCAATTGGATCAGTACCTTGTGAAATGTCTCTTAAATCAAATAAGAACAATAACGAATGGAATGCTGGTGCTATGTCTACCCAATTTGGTAATAATGTAAATCAGCGTATTGTATTGTCACGTAAGGAAAGTAGCCCATATACTAATACACTTGTGTGTATTAATAAAGTATGGACATTAAAAGCGGAGTCTCCCATGGGGCAACCAAAATTGATGAATAAAGGTGGTTATGCTATGTGGTTTGATTCAACATTTGTAGTAACATTTGGTAATGTTATGTCAGCTGGAACATCTAAAATTAAGGCAATTAAAGATGGTAAACAAGTTGAATTTGCTAAACGAGTAAATTTACAAGTTGATAAAAATCATATTAATGGTGTTACCACTAGAGGTAAAATTGTTATGACCCCTCATGGTTTTATACTTGACAATGATAAATCATTGAAAGCATATAAAGAAGAAATGAAGGATGAGTGGAAAAAAATCTTAGGTGGTGGTGATTTTATCATTGCTGAAGAAGATCA
>Ga0181377_1000138_pt1 | contig 28142 bp, 23 predicted proteins | sample LowvirmetaG_9_FD_130160 | JGI IMG/M metagenome (GOLD analysis project Ga0181377, IMG submission 130160) | Marine viral communities from the Subarctic Pacific Ocean - Lowphox_13 viral metaG | ecosystem: Environmental > Aquatic > Marine > Oceanic | place: Subarctic Pacific Ocean | collected...
CTAAAACTTCATATAAAAATTGATATTTAGTTTCAAAATAAGTTAATTCTTTTTTACTAGTAGCAAAATGTAAAATTGTACGTTTAAAATTTTCTTTAGGTTCATTTTTAACTAATTCTAATAATTGTTTATTTGAACTCCAATAAGTTTTCCAATCCGATTCTTTTGAAACTATTTTAAATTTAGGAGGTCTACCTTTTTGACCTTCAAACAATTTTAATTCTTTTTTTCCTAATTTTTGTTTACGAGTAAATACAAGAAATTTTTTACCAACATAAGATTTATTAGAAGGAATATGATCTATTCTATAAACAAACCCCATAATTTCTTTTTCTAACTGATTAATATCAGTTATTTTTTCTTTATTATATAACCAGGACATTATAAAGAATCAAATGCTACTTGAATTTCTAGATCAGCACTCATAGGAACTTTTGTGGGAACTGATAGTTTACCTATAGCTAATAAATTTTGATCATTATCATATAACCCTACTGTTGTTATATAAGGACTAAAATATGATCCCGTTGCGAAATCTTTATAAACATAATTTGTTCCAGGAACAGCAGGTTGAGATTGACTACCTGATAATAATGAAGGATTTAATGAATAACCAAATTCATTTTCTCTTACAACACATTTATACTGATGTTCATATAATGTAACTGATGAGGACCATCCTATGGTTACATTTTGTAGTTCATTTACACCAGATGCAAAACCATTTTGACCTCTTAATACTGCATTTCCAATATTAGCTAATTGTCCTTGTACAGACCCATAAGGGTTACTATCTGATTCACTTATAGGGGTTAAAATAGCTAATCCATGTTCATAAGTTATATTACCACAATATTCATCTGGTATAGTTAATGGCCCTACAGTATTATTATACCCATATCTAAGGTTTCCATTTCCATCATCCCAAACAGTATATGTTTCAGTACCTCCATTGTAATTGTATACCATACTAAAACTTTGAGGTTCTATATTTTGTCCCCATAGTTTTGAAGGAATTGATATAGTTGAAATGAAATTATTATTAGGAGCACCTGATACATTTACAGTTTCTCCCATTAATGCAGTTCTAGTCTGGGTAATAGTACTTGATAAATAATTACTATATTGAGGACTTTTTACTGCCCCAATAGGTATATTATTAGAACCACTAATACCTATATTGATATTATTATAATTAGCAAATGTATTATTTCTTTCACCTTCTAAACCATATAATAAACTGCCAGTTGCTACTAAACTTCCTGATTGACTTCCAAAGTAATTAGAATAATAAAGCTGCATTGCACTTGAATAAACTGAATTTGTATTTAATTTATTTACAAATCCTGTAAAATTATTAGACCCTGAAACTGTACTTCCATTAAAAGCATTCCATAAAGTTTGTTGTGAAGTTTCAAATATAAGTTTATTAGTAGAAGGTTGGGTACCATAATAAACTTCAACTCCTACATTAGAAGCTGTTAAAGCATTCCCAGTAAATCTAAATCCTTTATTTGCAAAAAAGGGAGTTATTACTATGTCCTTTGTAGTGAATTGTTTGTACGCTGACATACATTTTAGTAATCTAATTTAACTCTAACAAGTAATTCTTTTGTAAAATCTTTAACTAATGGTCTACTTAATTTTGCTATAGCACATAACTCATTTGAAGCATTATATAAACCAACTGACGTAATAAATGTTTGTGGGTTATTTTGCATAGTTGGCCATAATAAAGCCCCTGATGATCCAGTTACAAATGATGGGTTAGATGAATAATTAAATTCTGAGTTTTGAGCTCTAACAAAATAAAAATCAGATGCTAAGGTTTCTTGTGAGTTTAATCTAAAATAAGACCCACCAGGAGCTTTATTTAATACTTGACTTTTAGATATAGCTGTAAATAATTTACCCATATTAGCATCATTAGTATTTGGATTTCTTCCTGTACCTAAAGCTATTCCTCCATCTACACCTATACCTTTAGTTCCATCTAATGCTGCTCCATTTAATAATATTAAACCAACATCTGGTAAGAATAAACCATATGAACCTGATCCTGGTGAGTACCCATTAGAATTTAAACCTGTATAAACTGCTCCTTCTGATCCTGAAACTACTTGATATACTCTTCCTGCATTTCCAAAAACATTACCTGTAGTTATTTTGCTATTATCAGTTAAGGTTACTTCTCCTGTTCCTGTTAATGATAGAGCCATAGTACCTAATGCTAATGACTCTTTATATCTTGCTCTTTCAATTGGAAGAGCATAAAAATATGATCCTGTAAAATCACCAAATATAAAAGGATCTATATCATCTCCTAATGCAATGTTTTGATATTGTCCAAATATAGTAGATGAAGGTGATTTACCTGGTACTAAAGCATTATAAGCTAAACTACCACTACCTACTTCATCAGCATAAGCTATATCAAATTGAACTGTAGCTGTTGTATTTGCAGATGATGTTTGATATACATGAACATAATAATTTCCTGTATTACTTGCATTTTGAACTGATGATGTGAATGCTACAGCTAATCTTGGTTGATTTCCACTCCATACTGTTCCTGTTATAGAATCTATACTATTAATTATATCACCTGTTCCAAATTGTGTAAAAGCTCCGTTAGCCATATTTTTTGTATTTTAATTTTTATTATTGCATTCCAGCTGATTTTCTCAGCTCAAATGGGATTTGTGCTCTAGCTCCTGTGCTTCTACCTACAACTGTTAAAGTTGCAAATAATACATCTAAAGAACCAAATACATTAATTGATGTAGCAGTAAGTGTAAAGTCAGTTCCTGTTACTGTTTTAGAAACATTTGTTCCTAATGTAGTTTGTTGATTTAATGCTTCATTTGAATTAGCACCCCCACCAGTAATATTAGCATAAGTAATATTTGACATAGTTACAGTATAACCTTCTGCCTCTGATGCTACACCTGTAAATGTTTGAGTTTGTGGAGTAAATGATGGTAATAAAGTTTCTCCTGTTACCATTGAAATTTTTGCTGGTGCTTGGATAGTAGGCATAACTGCTGTTGAACGAGGTAAAGTAACTAATTTATACTTCATCGTTTGCAATTCATTAGGAAAAGCTTCTAATACAGGCATATTTTCAATTGCTTCTCCATAATAAGCAGATCCTGAAGGATGTGATGGATTATATAATGAATAATCTACTTCATCATCAGCTAGTGAAAATTGTGTTATATTAAAAGCATTACCACCTTGAGCTAGTAATTCTCTTCCTTTTTTTGTTAAAATAGCATCTACTGTTACTACTTGGTTATTTAAGTATCCCATTTTTTATTAGTATTTTATTATAAATATATGTATTTTTTGTTTCTAATCCAAATTATATTAAACATTTTAGCTACCTAATGTATCAGGGCTATCTTGTGTAAATACATTTTCAGATTTTAATTTATTAATTATCTTTTGAACATTTCTTTGTTGTATGTTTGTTAAATCATTTGGTATTAAATACCCATCACCAGATAATGTTAAAGCACCTGCTGATCCTGAAGATTGGACTGCATTTAATATAACCCTATCATCTGCTTCTTGTCTTTTTCTTAAAGTTAAAGCAAATATTTTTCCACTAGGAATTGGAATTTTTATATCATTTGGATTTGGAAATACTTTTACTCTATCAAATAAATATCCTGAATCCCAAACTTGACCACATGCATCATCAGCTAGTGTTGCAGGGGCGTTTATAACTAAAGGTTGAATTGATGCTGAAAGTAACATTGCATTATTAGCATAAGAAGATCCTTGGAATTTTGAAGATGAATAATTTGTTATATAATTAGTACCAATCATCCAACTTGCATTATTACCTAATGTTCCAGCACTACTACCATTAAATATAGACATAGTTAAACCAATAATTCCAGATCCTGTAGGTGTTACACTACGACTACTAATGCCTGTTATTGATCCACTTAAATATCTTGGTGTAGTAGTTGTATTAGTATTTTCCATTGAAGTTAAAAGAAAAATATCACCATTATTCATTGATGCTTGATATTTATTAAGTAATGATCCATAGCTATAATAACCATCTGATGGAAGAGGTCCTGTAAATTCAGATGTAGTCCATTTACCTGGTGTACCACCACCACCCCCAGTTTGTGGAATAGCATCAATCATATTATAACTTGCTATTTCAAAAGTTACATTAGTAATTGGATTACTTCCCACACTACCATCTTCCCACTCTTTAGTGTTTGTAAATAATTGAGGTGGTGTTTGGTGATAACCTAATACTGTAAAATCTTGATATGTTTTTGTTAAAGTAGAAGGATTTTGAGGATTAATTAAATACCCATAACTTACTCTTATTTCATCTCCTTTTTCAATTAGTATTTTTTGTTCAGGAATATCTCTATATTCTCTTAATTTAGATCCTGATATATTCCATCTGTAGTAATTTTCATTATTTTGTCTTTCTGCTGCATCTAATATTGGTAAAGATCCAGGTCCAAAAGTTGGTACTAATGCACTAGCTTCTCTTGGAGTTTTATAATATGCTATATTATTAGATGCAGGAATTAATGGTAAAGCTAAAACTGCTGCTGATGGACCACCAAATTGATTTACAGGATCACCAGCTGCAGCAACTGGATGTGCTGGAGTTATGTTAGATGCTGTTATAGGGCATATATCTCCTAACTGTATTAAATTATTAATAGTATTAAACATATTTAATACTGGTCCTTTAATTGCTTGGGGATTTGATGGAGGATTATTACCCGAATCATTATTAACAAACATTCCAGGTATTTGATCTACAGGTCCTTGTAAATTAAGAATTCCAACATCTCTATTATTTTCATCTTTTAAACTTGAAGTATAAGCCATTAATACATTTTCATTAAGAGTATAAAAACTTGGATCCCCAGGATATGTTGATGATGCAGAAGGAGGTAAATTAATAACATCTTTCATTAATACAGAATTACCATTTACATTATTTTGATATGGAAAAACAGTTACACCAAAATATGATGCTGATAATTGTATTGAAGATGAATTTCCTCCAGTACCTTGAATGTTAGGATTTGCTATTGGGCTGATGGACTTATCTATAGCTTGTTTATAATCATACCAGTTTGGAAAATTATAATATTGAAGGAGTGTTAAATCATTTAAAGATCTTTCATTTGAAAAATATCCAATAAAATCAATTCCTCCAGCATTAATTTCTCTAGGTCCTACACCTAAATTTGTATAAGTAAGTACAGTACCTCCTATATTATTAAATGTTTTATTAGATTGGTTGTAAACAATAGTTGCTTCTCTTCCTACCATAAAAGTAGAAGACATTGGAGTTAAGTTTTCATTGCTACCATTTATTAAAGATGAAGTAATAATAGGTGATTGTTGATCTAATATTTCTTCAAATGGTATTTGGATTAATTGATCTACATTAAAAGTAGTTGTACCAAAATATTCTTTACTTTCTAATGATGATTTAAAATGAGCAATATTAATAGGATTTCTATCAATTACTGCTGTTTTACCATAGGAATAATCACCAGTCCAACTACCAGTTTCATTATTTACAAATCTAACTTTATTTTGGGTTAAAAGAAATGGTGGATTTGCTAAGCCAGTAATTCCTGTGTCTGATGATTTTCCAATTGCTAAACTTTCTGAAGGTATACCAGTGTAAAAATTATAATCTGCACTAAATAATTCAGTTCCAATATACCTAGGATTAATTACATTAGTTTGAGTATAATTACTATCAGGTACTTCTGCAAATTCTAATAAATTATCAGCTGTTCCTGTTCCTCTAAATCCTAACTCAGAAGAAGATACTAGTAAAGAATAATCTGCAGGTATTCCTAAAGTAGTAGGTTTAGCTCCTTTAATATATGATGGAGTAGGTGGGTCAAAATCTTGATCGAAGAAAAGTGAACTAGCTCTACTTTCTGTTACATTATTTATTATTGGGTTGTAAATTGAATTTTCAAATAATACACTTGCAGTTGGAAATATAGTAAAAGCATCGCGTGAAAAGAAATGCTTTGGAGCCATTGTATCATCAGGAAATATAATTTGTACGTTTTGTATTTGACTTTGCATACCAAGTGCTGAAAAGAACATTGCTGTTGTTTGTCCTGCTGCTTGAGTCCAAGTTCCTGTTATTGTTTGAGCTGCGGTTCCTCTAAAACTTAATCCTACACCATTTGCTGAACCACCTGGAGTTGCTAAAGAACTCAAACCAACGTTGTTATTGCTGTTACCTAAACCATCACTACTTAAATCTTTTATTTCAAAAGATATTTCATATTGTGCCCCAGGTGTTAAGTTTGTTATAGCATTTTGTAAATAAATAGTTGAAGATGCAGGCTCTGCTGCTCCACCTTGGAATCTAGTTGGAAATACATAATCTGAAGGATATGCTCCTCCTCCAGGTTGTACATCATCAGTTGCTTGACAAACCCCAACATTAGATGCATCAGCTGTGTTACCATTTCCACTCACATATTCACCATTTGAGGAAAATGCTGGGTCTGTAGTAACTCCTACTGCTGTTTCTTTAACAATTGCTGCTGTTAAATTGGCTCCTTGACCTTGTCCTGTAAAATTAGTTACTGATAGTTTACCATTATGACCAAATGATCCTTCTACTGATGCTTTAAATTGAGTAGCTGCGTCATTACTAGTTCCATCATTGTTACATTGTACTGATAGTAAACCATTTGTAAGTCCTGCTGTAGTAATAGTAATAGTTGCAGTTACTACACCACCTCCTTGTGCAGGAAAAGTACCAGTAAATACATTACCTACTTCTACCCATAAAGTAGGATTTACTGTAGCTGCATTATTGTCAGTTACTGTTATAGAATCTACAATATTAGAACTTACTACAACAGTTGCTTCAAAGGCTAAAGCATTAGAAGGGGTAGTACGAGTAAAAATAACACCAGCAGTTGTGCCATTTGCAGGAGTACCTGTTACACTTAATGTTGATTTATTATCAATTCTTACATTTTCAATTAATAACTTACCATTATTTGAATTTCCACTAACTCCTAACATTAAAGGAGAATTATTACCAATATTTAAATAAGTTCTTTCAGTACCATCAGTAGAGGTTATTGTTATACTTCTAGCGGCATTTGTTTGATTACCCATAGCTCTAAATAACATGGAGTCACTACTATTACCACCCGATGCAGATCCTGAAATTGATATTCCTGGTGGGTCTCCTTTTAAACTACCAGTAGCTCTAATTGGAACTGCTACTGCTCCATTTGCTGTTGCTGTTGTAAATCTTGAGGTATTATAAGGACCTGCTGCTAAATTTACTGTTGGTGGTGAAGCTCCTCCTCCAGGCAAATCATCAGGATTTAAATTTGTTCCATCAAGAAAAATTCTATAAGGGTTGTATTGGGAAGGTATTGTTGGAATATTACTACCACTATATTCACCATTATAAAATTCATCTTGGATACTATGAGAGAGAATTTGACCAGTGAAATCATCTAAATAAGTCCAAGATTGAGTAAATGCTGTTATAGATGAAGTTGGTACATTGTACTTATTAATACTTCCCCCAGCACTACCTGTTAAAGTTTCTATAGGAATACTTCCAGATATTAATATATTTCTTAAAGCAATTGGACTATTATACCCAGCATATGGATCTCCTCCATCAATTTGAGATTCAGGTACCCCATCAACTGATCCAGTTTCTGGTGTTATAGCGATAACTGTGTCCAGATTCATAGCGATCACCGCATCAGTTTTGTTTCGCTCTAATAGATGTTGTTTTACGATGATTCCTGTACTTAAACTAGTACGTGCTGGAACATAATTTTTTATTGCTTTAAATAATGATGTTTCATAAAATTTAATTAATCTATTATAATCATATTCTTTTTCAATTATAGTTGGCAATCCAGTATATGTAGGATCATCAAATGTAACCCCTTGATATTTTTTAAAATAATCTTCTGCTATACGAGTTAATTCAGGATATCTATCTGAACTTTCAGATATAAATCTAGGATCAGCTATTGCATCAGAAACTACTCCATGTCCAAATGTAGCAATAATATCATCATTTATTTCATTTTGAAATGAAAAACCAACTTCTAATGAATTTAAATCTTCAGTATAACTTGAACTTTGTTCAAATTCTTGTTGTATACTTCTAAAAGGTGATAATATAGTACCATATTCATTACCATCAATTACTTGAATTTTATTTTTAATTCTATTTCTAATACCAGCTGCTGGCTGGTCCATGTAATTTATTTCATTATTAGGTGCTAAGAAAGAAGATGATATTGCTTTATTATATAACCCATTTCTTCCTTGGTATGCAATACTATATTGAGATGAAGTTGCATTAAGTGTTGTAATAAAAGATGAAGTATATAAAGTTCCTAATTTATTAACTAAAGATGGATGTACTGATCCTAAAGCACCTTTTCCTGCAAAAGTACTATTTCCCCCAAAATTAAGAGCAGCCATTAAACCTCCCTGGGCATTTGTGAAAGTTGTATAATTAGCACTACCACTAACATTATTATATTCTAATTCATTTCCTAATGGTAATCTAAAAGATAATAAATCATAAGAACTACCTAATCCTGTATTTGAGTCTGCATGGCCTTGTATAGACTCAGGATTCATTACATAATCATTAAATTGAGATGAAGATAAAGCTCTTCTATAATATCTAAATTCTTGAAATGATCCTGAAAATCCACTACCAATATTTACACTATTAGTACCAGTACCAATAAATATGTTATCATTATTTACTCCATTATCCATCATTCCTCCTAAAACAAGAGCACTATATCCTTTTACATATGAATTTCCTGCAGGGTTAAAAGTAGTAACACCATGAATATCATTCCATGCTGCATTATAAGATGGTTGAATTGCTGAGATTAAAAGAGTTTCAGTTCCTTGAAAACCTATTTGATTACCATCATAACCTTCATATATGTTATTTGCTGTTTTTAATTGATATGTTACTGCAGTTGAATCTTGATTTGATGCTGATAAATGTGTAAGTCTTTGTAATTGTACTGACCACCAATTTCCATCAAAAAATGGTAATGATATTGGGGTTGTTGTTTTTACCCCACCATTAGCTATTGAACCTGATAAATGAAATGTTAAATTTCCATATTTAGAAGTAGTTGGCAATTGAGACCCATTAAATGACCCTGAATTAGATCCCGAATACGCTAATGTTACTGCAAAATCTGCAGTTCCATCATTTAAATTTCCTTTTACTAATAAAGATTGTGAAAAATTAGATGTTGGAGTTACTTGTTCATCAACTTTAAATCTAAACTGTATACAATCAGGTACAGCATAATATTCTGTACTAGTTACTGGAGTAGAACCTGTAGCATAATAATTAGCTGTTAAAGGCTGCCAAGGTATTCTAACTGATGATGTTGGAGTTGAAAGTGCTGCTGTGTAAGGTGTTCGAGGATAAGTAGTTACAGCAGTACTATAACGATTCATCCATAAATCATAATCATTTTCATCATCTTTATTTTTACCCCCAAATTCACTTATACGAAGCATTGTATTTGGAACACCCCATATATTAATTAATTGTCTTAACCCAGTAACTGTTCCTTTTCTTTTTACAAGAGAAACCATATTATGGAATATTCTTTTATAAATTTCTTGAGCAGCATTTTCTAATGGGTATGGAAATGCGGGATCTGCTAAATTAATTATATAACCTAAAGTTGTTTGATTTTGATCATAATAATTAATAACAGAACCAGATGTAATATCTATATAACGATTAATATATTCTTCTCCTGATCCCACAGCTGGGAATACTCCAATTTGATTAGGATTAAATCCTATAGAATTAAAGGAATTTGCATAAGTATTAAAACCAAAAGATTCTATTACTTCATCAGCCATTTGTAATGGTAAAACAGATCCTGTTAATGGAGAATTTGTATTTCTAACTTGTTCAACTGCTTCTGTATAGAGATACATTTCATCAAAAGTTTGACCAACCATACTTACAAACTTTATATATTGATTGTTATTACTATTTTCTGTAATAAAAGGAGGGATAATATAATATAAATAATCCTGATTATCATTATCATAACGAGATGCCGAATATATCTGATTTTTTCCTGTATTATAGTATTGACCTATTTCATTTGTAGTACCAAACCAATTTTTTAATGCTGAACTTGATACTGAGTAATTAGGGTAGGGATATGTAGAATCATATTTAGGCCAAGAATTTGAACCAGTAATATAATATAAATAATACTCATAACTATCAAATTTACTAATTATATCATTAATTTTATTATTAGCTTCACTATAACTTGAAGAAAACGTATCAGTTAGTTCAGTTCCTCCTGATATAGTATCTAATTCTAAAATTTCATCTTCAAAAGCTTCAATAGATACCATTTTATCATAAAAATTATTTAATCTTTGTTCTGCTGAAGAGTATTTTACAAATTGGCTCCAATCACCATAATCTTTTCTTAAAATAACACCAGTTTCATCTTGTAAAGAATTAAATTGAAAATAGGATTGAGATGAATTTGCATTGATTAAATCATTTAAATTTTTATAATTAGTAGAATTATTAACTCTATCTTTTAAATCAATATTAAAATTTGGACCTTTTAAGGATAATAAGCTATCTACAAATTTTAAATTAGGATTAAATTCAATTTCATAAGCTTGTGTTTCAGCTACTTTTGAAATTATTTGTACTTGTTGTTCTACTACATACTCTGATGGAAGAGGTTTATATAATTTTATTAATATAGAAGGTGCTAAAGAAGAACCTGATATAGGAAGTTCTAATTGACTATTAACAGCTATAAAATTTCTATTTTCTCCAAAAGCTACATAAAATTCATCAGCATCATTTCTTGAATTTAATTTTGTAGTAAATTCATTATAATAATTTTGGATTTGAGTTACATTTAAAAAATTATTTTGTAATCTTAATTCTGTTCTATCACCCGAAATATCTTTAATAAAATAAGGATGACCATTATAATTAGCAGTTGAACTATTTTCTGTTACTGTATTGTCAAGTGTAACTTCTCCATCTCTACCTGTAAAGTAATTTGTAGTTTCAGTTTCAGTTTCTTTTATAAATGATAACTCTGATCCTAGTTCATAATTAACAAAATTATAAACAGCAAAATATTCACCATTTGAGTATCCTTGGTTATAAACATCATCAATAGGAGTTAATTGTACTTGATTATAACTTGATGTTGTTATTGAAGTTGAAGTTCCAACAGGAGCTAATATATATGATCCATTAATATCATAATCTAAGTCAGAATATAATAAAGTTTTAGAATAATCATAAATAAAAAATTCCATTTTACTTTTAAAAGGTAAAAAAGAACCTGTTAATTCTACTGAAGGGACAATAGCGTCTAAACTTAATTCAAATCCTTCTTGAAAAAGTGATGATGCTGGTATTTGTGTAATAGAAGATGAAACTGGTATTGCCATTTTTATATTTTATAGTTTGATTGTGTTAAATCTTTACTTACTTCATTACCACCAAATTTTATAGCTTTTGATGCTTCTAGATCAAAAGCACTATCTTCTGGGTCTATAGCATCATCTAAATTAGTTGCATCTTTAATTAATTGTAAATTTTCAGCTCTTAACTCAGCAATTTCATCTAATAAAGCTTGTATTTCACTATTTATAGTAGCAAAATCTGCATATTCACCACTAGTTTTGGCAAGATAAGTATGAGATTCTACAGCTCCAAGTTTAGGTATAATATAAAAAAACTTATCATAAAGATACCAAAAATCAGGTAATGTTGCTAAGTCTCTATCAAAAAAAGAAGGATCAAGAATATTATTTAATTGTGTAAATTCAGTATTTACAGTTTCATTAAATTTATCTTTATTAAACCTTTGTGCTTTTAATGTAATTTTTGCCATTATCCATTTGTTACTTTAAACATTATATCTTCATTAAATACTTTTGTAGTTCCATCTATTTGAGACTTTAATAAAATTGTGTAATATCTTTCTGGTTCTAAACCTCCCATATAAATATCAAAATAACTTGAAGTTGTGTCAGCACTAATTTTAGTATAAGTATCATCAAAGGAAATTACATATTCATTAGTTTCAGTATCTTTTACAGCATAAAATGATTGTTTTGGTAAATAAAAATTATTTAAGTAACCAGAAGAAGTTTGAAAAACTTTTGCAGGGTATTGTGGAATTGCTGCTATTCTAAATCTTTGTACACTTTCAGAATAATAAACTCCTGAGTTATTATAAGTGGAAATAAAAGCTTCTGAATTATCTAAAGTTTTCATTTTAGATGATGGACCATAATAAAAATCATCGAATTTAAATTCTAAAATAGGAGGATAAATTGTATTAGTATCTACAGAATAATATTTAAATGTAGAAGCAAATGACTCTGAAGGGACAAATTCAGCTGATGATGTTTGTTTAATAATAAACCCTTCATTAGGTATATCTCCACCTAAACTATAAGATTGACTAAACCAAACATCTACAGTTTTTGTTACATTTATATCTACATCTATAGGATTTGAATAGGTAAATGTTTGGGATTGGGTTACCATTTTTCCTGTAGATGAACCTGTATACCAAGTTCCACCACCTTGACCTCCATTTAATGCCCTCCAAGAACCTGTAGTTAATGTGGCAAATGTTACATTTTGAGCAAACCATTCTTTTTCTTCTGTTGAAGATGACCAACTACAACCATTTGTTGTAATAGGACTATTTCCAAATCTTCCAGTACCCATATCCCAACTTTGAGATACTGGATATACATTTAAATAAGATGTAGAATTTAAATTAGTTACTACAGCAGCGTAATTTTTTAAATTGGCATTCCAAGCTCGTTTTTTAAAAGCACCATTAATTAATTCTAAAGAAGCTGTTGCATATAGATTATTTGTTTTTAATAATAAAGGTGTTTTTAAAATATTTCCTAATTTATAATTTTTTCCTCTATTTACAACTGTAATGCTTGATATTGTGTTTCCTGTTACTACTATATTTGCTGTTGCTCCTACTCCTGCCCCTGTAGAACTAGTAAGAGGAACTTCTAAATATGTATCATTAGTTAATCCTGTTGGGTTTTGACCTGCAGCTAAAGAACCTAATAATGAGTCTGTTTCTGTAGATAAAAAACTTATACCAGAACCCGATATGTAACTTGTATAAACACTATTTATTTCATTTTGTGAGAATTTTATTAGATATCTACTAGTTTGTGCTTTTGCGTCAAAAAGATAAGTTGATGCTTCTAATATTTCATCTAACCCAGTATTCATAGTTGGATATTGAGTATATAATGTAGCGTCTTTTTCAGGAAATATTTTATAAATTGCCATTTATTTAAATGTTAAAGTTTTTTAATTTATCAAGAGAAGGTTTTGTATCTTCTGGTACTATACTTTCATCAACAGATGATGGTACACCACCTGTAGCTGGTTGTTGATTTAATCCTCCTCCTGCAACTTCTTCAATTTCATTATCAGGATTTGATAGTACATCTAAATAAGTTCTATTTGGGGTATATTGTTGAAGTGTCATAGTTTCTAAAGTCCCAGCATCTTCATCTCCTTCATTAGTTTTAATGAATTTAGCTCTTGTAGGATATCTTAATACTTTATAATCACCCCCATCCATAAATGATGATTTTGTACCATTTGATGCTCCTGTTCTATTTGGACCCCCACTTCCTCCTTGTTTAGCTCCAGCTAATGGATCTTCAACGTCTAATGCTGTTGTTTTTGTTGATGAGATTAAATCATTAGTTGAAATATTAGCTCTTACTACTCCCTCATTAGTAGTATAATATGCATTATCAGCATTATATCTTTGAACAAAACCAGATTCTGGGTCAGTTGTTGATCCTCCATCTATTAATGTACCATCTATAAGTTGACTTTCTCTGTTTTCAGTATATTCTTTTTTAATAGGTGAGGGTTTAGGAGGCATAGGACCTGGTGTGTTACCAAGATATGTTCCTGGATCTCCTGGTCCTATAATTCCTTCTTCACCTTTTCTATCAAACGATTTTTTATATCTTTCTAATAAATCCATATTTTTTATTTTTATAATGGTACTACTCTTCCAACAATATCAGACGCAGGATATTTTAACTCAAATATCATAGGGTCAACTGATGGGTAAATTATACTATTATTTGTTGCTGCTTTAATATCATAAGAATATTGACTATATCCTTTACTAACTCCAGATAGATTTTTTATATTAACTTCCATTACTGTTTGTACTCCTTCTACTTTATCTAATAAAATTAAAAGATCTTTTATCATTATAGGTTGATTAATATTCCAATTATCTATTTGAAAATAATTTGATATTGCTGTAATACCACGTCCTATTGTTTCATTATTATTATAGTTAGGTAAAACTATTATATCAAATTCAACTTGTATATTAATAATATAAGCATCTTTTATTTTAATAGAATCATTTATCATTCTATATTCAGATAAATAAGTTTTTAGATTTTGTTTTAAAGTTGAGGATGCTGTTCTTAAAAATTTATTACTATTATAAGATAATACATACATATCTAAAATAGTAGGTAATTCTCCTAATTGATATTCTGCTACTTTTGTTGGTTGAATAAAAGCTTTTGAAATAGTACCTATATTAGCGGGCATACTTAAAGCCCTAATCATATAATCTTGTTGTGTAACAGTTCTTAACTGAGATTGGAAGTTACCTAAAGCATTTTGTCTAATTTCTTCAATAGTATCAGCACCTTGACCTCCATCTGCTGCTGTAATATTATTGGTAGCTACTGAACTAAATATTTGATTAGCTAATGTATTATTAGAAATACTAGGATTAATAAAAACTATACCTGATGCATCATACTCAGTTAAAGTTCCTGATGCTACATTTGCACTTAATCCTCCTCCAGTTAAATATCTAATTGTTAAAGTTGTATTAGAAGGAGCAATACCATAAGTGTCTGTAAACATAAAATTTAAAGGAGCATAAGCTGCTGTTAATTTATCTTTTGAAAAAGCTAATCCTGTACCTACATTATCTGGATTAGGTACAATATTTTCATCATTATCACTTACTGTTCCTGCCCCAAAACCTAACTGTAGAGTTGTTCCATTTAAAAATCTTGTAGTAAATCTTCTTTGTACTTGTTTTAATTCTAATAGGTTAGGAGCATCATCTTGTACTGCATTAGGGTCATTATAACTTGCATTAGTAATAGTATTAAACACTGTATCTTGTGATAAATTTAGTACTTCATACCACTCATTACCATTACTATCAAATACATCTAATACATTTATAATATCAGAAGCATCAATATCAACAGTAGCAAACCTTGATGGGGTTGTAAAAGTTGCAGTAGTAGTATTAATTGTTGCTGAGATTGCTTTTCTAGTTTTTTTAACTAAATACATAGTAGGAAGATTACCTGCTAAACTATAAATTGTTATTTCTGTAGGATCTAAAGATCCTGAAGAGGAGAAATCAACTGTGTCTTCAATAATAAAATTAATATTAGGATTTTCATTAGAAGTTACTTGTGTATTTGCTGGTATTTTTAAACAATAATCAAAATCAGGAACTGTGGCTCCAGATCCATCTGTAGTTGGGGGCAGTTGTTGGTAAAATGCAATAGTTGCTGTTGCTGCCGTTGTTACCTTAGGTTTATAACCTAACATATATGCTAAATCAAATAAATTTTCTTGTTGTCTTGCATATTGTATAAATGTTTCTTGTATTTGGTTATCTAAATAAAAAGATAACACATCTCCTACATAAGAAGCCATTTCTATAAATAACATTCCTGTTGAATCTGAAGAAAAATCATTATAAGTATTAGGAAAATAAGTTTTAGAATAATCTATAAGTGAATTTCTAAAAGTATTAAAATCTCTATTTGTATATGTTATGTCTCTATTTAAATCTGCCATTATTGTAGTTCTATATTAACCTGATCTGTTTCTCCTATATTATGGACTTCATAATCTAAAACAAAATTTATAGTATTTTTATCAGTTTGATTATTAAATTGTATTTTTTTAACTTCTATAGTTGGAAAATTTGAAGCTATATTATCTTGTATAGTTGCTTCTAATGCTGAAGTTGTTCCTTCATTTATTCCTTCCCATAATAATGCTCTTAAATTAGCACCAAAAGTAGGTCTAAATACTCTTTCACCTTGATTAGTTAGTAACCAATTAATTAAATTAGTTTTTACTACTTCACGGGTTGTATAAGTAGGATTAAATACTGCTCTTCCCGAAAAAGGAAAACTAAAACCTAAAGCAGCACTACCACTATTAGGAGTTGGAAAAACATTATTTATTATTTGAGCCATTATTATTTATTAGTATTCATTAATCCCATTATTTGATCCATACCAACATTCCCCCCAGGTAATGATCCATTAGCTACATCCATTCCTGGATTAGGTTGAAAATTTGGTGCATGGTTGCTTGTAAACCCAGCTGCTGTTTCTCCTAATATATTTCTATAAGCGTCACGTTTTTCTTTTGAAGAAAGTGATGGAGGTTGTATAGAAGGTTGTTGAGGAGTTGGAGAAATTGATTCAACTATTGGAGTTGAAGTAACAACTTTTGGTGATTTAACTGCTTCCAAAAGTATGTCTTTTAATTCCTCTTGTATTACTTCTCTAACTGTTTCCTTTAATACTTTTTTTAATTCTGTTAACTTCATTTTTAATTTTATTATAAATATTAGTAATTTTTGTTTTTATATCATTTATGAACCTGTAGGTATAGGTAAACCATTTCTACCAAATTCAAAATACCAAGGATCAGATGTTGTTAAACCATAATTTGCATCTTTTCCTTGATAATAAGTACTATCATTTGGATTACCTCCTGAGGGTGCCCAAAATGGTAATTCAGATGCAAATTGAGCATTTTTATTATACCATATTATTCCTAATGTATCTTTAAGTTTTAAGAAAATTTGAGTTTTTGCATACGCTTTTATTTGATTATCAGTTAAACCATTTAATGTTGAATTATAATCTGGTGGTATTAGATTATTAAAATAATATGAATTAGTATTATCAAGTTCTAACTCATAAATTAAATCTATTTCTTCAGCAGTAATAAGGGAATCATTATCCCCGCTTATTGTAGTTGAATTAATTATTGGTTGATTATAGCCTGTTGCCTTAGATTGAAAATAATCTTTTAAAGGATCCTGAAAATTATAAGGTCTACCTGCAAGAAATAAAACATTTGCTACCTCAAAAACAGCTTGCATTAAAGGTTTCCTTTTAGCCATTTCAGGTCTTAAACCTAAAAACGCATTTCCTATAGTATTATCAGAAAATAAATTTTCAGCTGTTAAAGCTAATCTTTCTGAATATGGGTATAGTTTATTATTTGGGTTATTTGTAAAGTCACCATCTTTATTCCATCTTTTAGAATCTTTATTATAACTTCCTCCTATTTCATTAGCATCTTTTAATAAAGTTCTTGCTTGGTTTTTAATTTGACTTATTGCTGCTTTTAATTGTATTTCATTTACAGTACTTGCATAATCAGCTAAAAATAAAGTTTTAATAGTTGAGTCTAATATTCTATCTCCTTGTTGAAATTCATATCCTTCATTAGCTACTGCTTGTTCTAATACTGTTCTTGAATTATCAAAAGCCTCTACTACTAAAGTATCATAATATCCTTTATTTGGTCCTTCATTTTGAGATAATTCCCAAGCCATTTCATATAATTCATCTGCTTCCTCAGCATTTGTCCCATATATAGCTTGTAATATAGCTACTTGAGAAGCTTTTTGTATAGCTTTAAGTGGATCTACTTCTGGTGCTGGTGGTGGGAATATTAGGTCTTTTGTATCTATTAACCATTTCATTTCATTTACTAATACAACATTAGAAGAGGAAAAAGATTCATCTCCGTATAACATTTCAACTTTAACATTAGAATCATAATATTCTCCAGGAGGTGGAACAGATTCTTTATTTTGGGCTGTTATTTGTTTTTTGTCAAAAGAAAAATCTTCTAAGGTTGGAACAATTTGTTTTCTTAAATAATAATCACCGTATAATAACCCAGGAGGATTACTTAATAGAGCATCTAATTCAGCATCACTTAGTACATCTACAAAATTACCAGTTGTGGCTACTATAGCATCTAAATCTGCTTGGGTTATATTAGGATCTTTTATTAAACAATCATTTAAAGCAACATCTAAATCATTTAATTTAGAAATTACTTCTCCAACATCTTTACTTATTAAGTCTAAAGCTTCAGGAATAGCTTCTATAGAAGCATCTTCTTTATCTATTAAAGTTCCTAAATTATCTAAAGCATCTGAAAAGTTATTAATAATACTTACAGGTATACCTATTCCAGGAGGAAAAGCTGTTGGGACTGGTAGTTGTTTTATTATAGTAACTCCTACTTTTAGAGCATCTACTGCTACTTCAGCACCAGCTGCTACTTTATTTAAAGTAGCTATTTTTTGTTCTATTTCAACTAAAGCTCCATTAATCTCGTTTTTTTGTTGAATTAAATTTCTTAGTTCTTGAGTTGAGGGGCATGACTCCTTAAATTTTTCTATTAATGTGTCTAAAGTTTTATTAAACCTAAATGTTGTTTTAGTTATACCTTCAACTATTTTTGATATAAATCCTGCTAATGACATTATAAAGTTTTTGAAGTTTTAGATTTATAAAATGAAATAGAAGATAACATAGATTGAGATTGTAAATTTACTTTAGTTGCTGTTTGAATAACTGGTATGTTAGGTGTAAAAGGAATTGGTGTACCTACTGTAGTTAATGCTGAACATAATGATATCATTTCTTGGAGTAATTTTTCAAAATCATCTAAAAACTTATCTCCTAATATTACAGGTTCAGTTGCATCTTTACTTCCTAAATAAATTTCTTTAGTATCTACTATAAATTTATTTTTTGAATCTATATTAACTGTATCTTGTGTATTTAAATTAATAGAAGTATTAGCACTTAATAATATAGAATCATTTTTTGCATTAAAGTATAATCTCCCAGAATTAATCAAAACTTGTTCTTCTATATATTCATTAGGATTTATAGGGGGAGTATCATATGATTTATAATCTATACTTATTCCTTCAATAGGTATTTGTTGGTTTGAAGTTAAATAAATAGAAGATTTATCTGTGTTTATATTTTCTACTTGGGGTACCCATGGATCGTCTTCGGTTTTAGTTTGTCCATTTTTTATTATAACAATAGGTTCTCCATCATCCCCACTATTAGACCATAAATTAGGAGGAGTACTATTATTAACAGTACTACCAAACCTTATTGTATTACCCCATCTTCCTTCTAATAAAAAATCACCTTCAAAAGGTTGAAGATTTCTTATTTCTTCTCCTTCTGGTTTCTCTTTAAATGTTTTTCCAAAGCTTATTGATTCTTGTTCTGATGATTGTTGTTGAAATCCTGCTTCATTATTTTCATAATTTTGTGAATTAGAATCTTTATTAGCTAATGAATTAGGCAAGGCATTATGATGTACATTATTCCATAAACTAATAGATTGAAAATAATAATCACAATAACCCCCATTTATATTAGATTGTACTGATGGGTTAGGTAAAGATATTATATATACAATTTCATTTACAACAGGTAAAGCTTTGATATTTGAATGTAAAGGAACTGCAAATGCCAATGTCTCTAAATTTTCAGTACCAGGTTTATCTAAATCTTCATATAAAATTCCTCCTACACCCGCATATTTCCCATATTTTTCCCAAGTAAGAGGATAATCTTTACCATTTAAAGAAACAAACTTAACTCTTACAGGTGTTATTTGTTGGGTTGAGGTGGATAAAGATGGATTATCTACAATTGCACTTAAACCTCCTGGAGTAATTGACATTATTTATCTTTTTTTAATTCTTTAGATACTCTTTCTAATTTATCCATTTCAGCTAATAATTCTGCTTTTTCTTCTTCTGATATGCCAAATTCTCCATCATCATTAGTATTTTGGACTGCTCTTTGTATTATAGTAGCCATTTTAATTAATTGTTCATCATTTTTAACACCAATTTCTAAATATTCTTTAATTAAAGGTACTATTAAAGTTGCATCACCTATTTCTTGTATTAAAGGCTTTAATTCACTAATTAAAGATGATATTTGTTGTTTTTTAGTGGTTTGATTATCGTATATTTCATGTAAAATATCCGAAAATTTTTTATCACCAAACACTATTGAATCTAATTGTCCCATAATTTTTGATTATAAATATTATAAATACAAACTTTTAAGATGGAAAATAACCTCTTTCGTGGTAAAATAGATATTTTTCTTTAAATACTTTATGAAGTTTATTAGCTATTTTAGTTATTTTTGGTGTTTTAACATCAATCATTTCTCTAATGTAGATATATAAAGCTTTTTTATTAAAAACATCTATAGCATCTCTTTTTCTAAATAGTTCTAATATACAATCAGCTATTTGAGCATCATATTCTTTAGGAAAATATTTATATATGTTTTCTGTCATATATTTTACGTACAAATCTACAAATACAGATAATCTATCTCCTTCTTTATACCCTTGAGAATGTAAAGAATCACCTTCAAAACCATCACCTATTTCTATAAATTTTTGCGATGATTGTTCTAATTTTTCATTTGGTATAAAAAAAGCATTTTCTGGAAGATCCAAATTTTGATGTTTAGATATATCTTCAACTGATACTTTATCTATTTGTTTTTTGTAATTTTTTTGGTTGTAAATAATTAACCATCTTTTTACTATAGTACCAAAATACGAATATGCTTTAGCTCCTTTAGAAAGATCAAATAAATGTATTTTATCTAAAAGAAATACCATTATTTCATGTTGTAAATCTTCTAAATTTTCAACTCCATCTGTATAATAAAATTTAAAGGTATGTATTATGTTTTGGGTAAGTTTATAAAAAGGATAATGTATTTCTTTTTGATATATAAGACTTTTAAATTCTTTATTATCGCTTAAATTATATTTGACAATAGCATTTTCTGTTTCTTGAGTAAAATAATTTCTTTTCTGTCTTTTCTTTTTAGCTGCTCTTATTATATTATCCATGTGTTCATAAGTTATATTTCTTTAATTTTAAATTCGTTTAACATTCCTTGTATAGCCATAACTGTTTTAAAGAAAAAACCTATTTCATCATCACTTTCAAATCTACCCTGTGAGTCTAATTTTTTTAATTTTGTATCTGATATTTCAATTGCTTGAGATATTTTATTAAGATATTTCATATATTCTACTAATATATCTTCTTGTTTTTCATTTTTTCGTACTAAATTAAGGGTTGCAAACCCTAATACTATTACTAACATAGATAAAGCTGATATTATTATTATTTCCATATTATAAATTATTTAGCATGTTTTTTAATCCTGGACTTGATAGATTACCAAGTGCCTTTGATTTAGTTGATTTATTTGATTTTATTGAAAAATTGTCTTTTTTTAAAGAAGTTGGATTTTTAAACTTAGGTAACCACTCTATTTCAAATTCAATTCTAGCAGCCATCATATCTGCTTGGTGTAATATAAAAGGTAAAGATGTACGTGGTTTTTGTTCTGGCATCCATCCTTTTAAATATTTATCATTTGCTGAGTCATATAAGCCATCATGTGTTTGAATAGCTAACATTTCATTAAAGGTATATTTGATATTATTATCTTGGAGTAAAAATAATCCCCTATCTGGGACTGCAGAAAACGCTAATTTTTTATTAAACATATAATCTTCACCTAATTTATCTTTTCTCCATTTATCAGTTTGAGGAATATATGCTTCATGATCGGCATCACCCATTTTTCCTAAATCATGATTAATTGCTGAAAATACCAATTCTTCAGTTGTAAATGTATCCATATCACATCCAAAAGATTTCCAAACATCTGATATTGATAAAGCAGCGTGAACTACTCTATTAACATGATCAACATACCCACCTGGAAATGCTGAATGGTATTCTTTTTTATGGGCAGCTGGCATGAGCATAATACGTTCTGCGTATGTTTCATAAAATTTAATTAATTGTTCTTTACGAGGAGATGAAATATAAGTATCAATATTACTTATAAAATCTTCCCAATTAGATTGTATTTTTTCTGCTGTTAATTTCATAACCTTTATTTATTTTATAATGTATCTTGTTCACGATCCACATACATTCTTATGTTTGTTACTTCCTCTTTAGTTTTTTCAATAATATCCCTAAATTCATCAGCACTTGCATTTGGGCGCTTTAATATGAATAGTAGTTGTTGTTGAAGTCCCTCTATTTTTTCACATAGACGAATTACGGTTTCTTTATTTCTCATTTTTTTTATTTATTAATTATGTTATGGTACGGTACCTAACCCCCCTATACCATTTATCTTTTTTACTTATCTTATCTATTTCTCATGTACCTTAATACCTTTTTACCCTGTATTTCCAATATATAAAAGATAATTTAGGTATCCAAGCTACTCTGAAAGACAATTTAGAATTTTTTGAAGGTGGGCACATCTTTCATATTGTTCTGTTTGTATAAAAAAATCAATACCTGATTGTAGTGCTTTATCTAATTTTTTATTTGCATATAAGTTAATACTATTTATATGAGATTCATTTGTTAAGTCTATTTTTTTAATATAAGCCCATGCTCTATTATATGCTACAAACTCCCCAGCATCTTTCATATCACTAACATCTAAATCAGTATTTGATTGTTTAAAAAACTTAATCATTTTTAAATTAAAATTAATATGATTAAATATAAACTTTTTATACATACCAACCCAATAAGTAGGAGTATTTTTAAAGTCAATTAAAGTAGTACTATTTTCAGTACCATCTAAATTATCGTTAGATCCAAATAAATCAAATATATTATCCATATTCATCATATGGTATAAATATATAAAAGATTTATTATATATCCCAATCTTCCTCAGCAATTTGTAGTGCTAGAAGAGGAGACATATTTCCATCTGATTTAGACATTGTTGTTAAGGCATAATACACAACTTCAACTAATTTTTTTTGTCTATGTATTCTATCTAATATTTGAGATATTTTTATTATATCATCACTACCTACTTTATCTAAAAAGTCTTTTTGAAATTCATCCATTTTATTTAATTTTTAATTTTTAATATCTGCATCAAAGAAAAACATTTGCCATAATCTACCACTAGCTATATCCCAACCAAAATAATCACCAGCACAATGTATAGATTGAGCATCAAAAATAGCTAATCTATTATATACATTACCAATTACATCTACATCCTCAAATAAGGTTCCATCTGTAAAAGTATTTTGGTTTGGAAAAAAATCTAAAACATTATTAGATTGTTCATTATGGTAAATTTTAGTCTTTTTATTTGCTATTATTTTAGTTCCTGATGAAAAAGGAGCATTTGGAGTTAAATAAATCATACCAGCCCATTGTTGTGAATCACAATGATATGCTGTTGGTGCTCCTGCTATATTAGACTGAAATCTACCATTCATTCCATAACTATTCCACTTTGTAATTGTAGCATTCATTATTTCTTCAAATTTTTCTTTAACCCCTTCAAACATAAATTGTTTTCTAGTTCTCATTCCTACATAACCTTCATCATCCCAATAATATTGTTTTAATGCAAAATCTCTTATTTTATCTGGGTTTTTGTAAAAGTTATCTATAATCCATACTCTTTGTTTTTGGTTAGAATTTAAATCAAATTTATTTGTTTCAATAATCCCCCAATCCGAGGTTTTATCTGAATCTTTAAAATATACTTTTTCCATTACTTTTTTCATATTATTGAGCTTTTAATTTTATTATTAATTTATAATTATCTATCATAAAAGGATCACCTATTAATCTATCTTTAATTTTATCTTTAATAATATTAAAATTAATATTAGACCAATCTTCCCCTACAAATTCAGCATTTTTCTTTCCAATTCCATCTTTACCTATTTTATCCCAATCATCAACACATATTAAACATTCATTTTGAAAATTGTTATAAATATGCATTATTTCTTCTTCTAGTGGTACTTGTTCAACCGCGGTAGGTAATAATGTATTTCCTCTATGAGCTGTGTTTTTACCTCTTGCATAGCTATAAGCTCCTTTCCATTTTGAATTTTCCCAATCTACGTTATCATCCCCACTCCAATGAGCGTCTAAGAAAAAGAATACTTTTTTATCATATTCAGAATTATTAAGTTCATCAATTATTTTTTCTCTTAAAATAGTTGAACTATCACCTAAATGACATTTTATGTTTTTATTGTTTTTAAAGGACTTTTCAACTTCATTAAATAAACCTTCATCTAATTCTATAGTATGAACTTTATTAAACTGTGTTGCTAAATATTTAGTAGTAGCACCTAAATAAGTTCCTGTTTCTACTGCTGTTGTATAATCCTTTCCTATATAAGGTAAAATTCTTCTCCATTTTTCATCATCAAACTCAGAATCTTCAGGTATTTCTTCCCCAATATTACAACTTTTATCTGAGGGTATCACACCATTTTCACATCTAGAACACATATCATATGTAGTATTCTTTTTAGGCATTATATCATCATATTCTTGTGTATATAAATTTCCTAATATTTCTTCTAAATTATAATCCATACAACATAAGGAAACATCTCCATTAGGTAATAAAATATTATGGTATAAATCTTCTATACAACCACAAGTTCTTTTATCATTTCTAAATATTGTTTCAACTTCATTCATTACTTCAGTTAATTCAGGTTTTAATTGAGCTTCACCAACTAAATTCCCTGCCCTATGCCACATTTTATATTTATTAACTTTATAATCTGGATATAAATGTGTAACTTTACTATGTGTTGTACCCATTGCCATAACCATAAAATTGGATATATTAGCATTTTTTAAAGCTTCAACTACTTTTACATATCTTTCAGTTACAGGGTGTTTAGCTCTTTTTTCTTCATCAGGTAAATGTAATGTAAACCCACCATTAGGACCTCCACAAAAAGGAATATGTTTAATTTTTTCTACATCATCTAATGTCATACCTACAGCAGTTGTAAATACTGATATTCTATGACCTTGTTCATGAGCATATACCATCATATCAGAACAATGTTTATTCATGTAAGGTTCTATAAACCCAGAAAATGTTATTCTTACTTCTGTTGGTAATTTATCTATAGCCATTTTAAATTGTTCCATACTCATCGTTCTTTCTTTATGAGTTGTAAAATGTTTAGAATCCCATACTTTTTGAAGTGTTCTTTGTGGGCAAAATACACAATCAACAACACATCCCTTTTTAGGTATAGTTGTTGTAATTTCCATAGTAGGCCAATCTGTTATACTCCAATGTTTATTAACAGATTTTATGTTTTTCTTATTGTTTTTTTTTACTATTCTATGTTCTATATTTAGATTTTTAATATTATTATAAACATATTGTTTAAAGTCTTTATTTAAATCATGATTATTATATAAATCAATAAAAATATCTTCACTTTCTTTTAATTTTCCAATTTGCCAAGCAGCAAAACCTTTATAAAACAATAAACCAAAATATCCTGGGTATTCTTTAAAGTATAAAAAATCTTTATGGTTTTCTGTATTACTAATACCTATACAAGCATATAAATACATTTGGTGAAATTTTTCTTCATTAGAATTAAAACTTTTATCTCCATGAATTTCTAACCAATTACATATAAAATAATAAGCTTCAGGTCTATTTGGTGACTGAGATATAGTAGTCATTAATTGTCCTCTTTCAAATATGGGTCTACCTTTAACATTTTTCATACAAGCCCAAGAATTTAATAAACTTTCATAAACTAACTTATCATCATCAGAAATTTCAGCACATCTTAAATAATAAGACATTGCCCCTGCATATTGGCCTATATTAAAATATTCGTTAGCTAATTTAAAATTTACCATCCCATCTCTAGGATTTAAAATATAATTATCTAATTCTTTTTGTAATTTATAATTTTTCATATTCTATTTTATCTAAAACAATTTTAGGCATTTTTAATATATAAGCAGCATTATCTTGATATCCAAAAGTAATTAATAAATCATCTCCTTTTTCAGCTAAACCACAATTAAATTCAATCATCGCATCCATAAATTTAAATCTTTTTGATACTTTAACTATGTTCCAATCTTTATCATAAAATACAAACCTATGATAATAATGAGCATCTTTTCCATTTCCTACAGGATGCCAAGGAAAGTAAACTTCATGAGTTATACATAATCTATATTCTCCAAAAGGTATAACTTGAGACCCTCCTCTTAAATCACAACCTTGTAACTTAGTTATAGCTATTTTTTCTGATTTTGGTTTTTTTGTTATTACTTTACAGGATTTGTTTCTACAATTAACTTTTACTAATTCAACAGGATCTGCATGTCTTAAAAAATGATAAGGCATATCTAAAATAGGCATCCAATTTTTCTCTAAATATGTGTGGTCAGGAACTTCAATTCGATCTCTAGTTATTTCAACAACTTCACTTGGATCATTTTCAATGTATTCGTTTTCAAACTCTTCAGTACATATTATTTCACACATTTCCATTCTACCTGTTCCAATAGTATCAATATCTCTTCTTACCCCACAAGTATATAAAATATCATCCCACCTAAATATTCTAACATCTTCTTGACCAATAAAATCCCAAAGTGGTTTTTTATCATATTTAGTAGTATTTATTTTATTATGTTGTATTATGTCTAAATCATCATTTAATTTACACAAGTAATTAGTAGTTTCTAAAAACATAAAATCCTCAGGATTCATATATTGCATAGCACCCCATAATCCCCAATATTTTTGATTAAATTCAACATGATGCATTACATACCCTACATGTCTTATGTTAACTAATAAACCTTCTTTTTCATCTATATAAACAGAAGCATTACATAATCCTGTTCCTCCTATTTCTTTATTAGGAATTATTAGAGGTTTAATAAATCCTCCATTTTCAACAGATAATTTTACAAGATTATTTTCTTTTGGATATAAATTTTCCCAACTCATATATTAATTTTTATGTATTTTCATATACTATTATGCTATTTAGTTATAACTATAATATAACGCATTAAAACCGCAAAAAAACGCGGTTAAATGCGCATATATTAATTTATTAACAAGCATATTCTAAAGCTTTAGCAAACATTTTTCTATTTAAATCAATATCTTGTTTGAAGTTTTTAATGATTCTTGCTTGTCTTTCTTTACCTCCTTCTGTATTGTAATGAAAATTCCCATTAATAATGTTTTCTTGGATTGTATTAAATACTTCCCATAATCCATTACCTTCATCTTCTTTACGTTGAGTTGTTAAAACTTCATCAATAGCTTCATTTTTATATGAATTATTTGTGTCTTTAACTCTAATATCTAATAAATCTTTAGCTAAATTAACAATTGACTCCTCTTCTAATTCAATTTCTTTCATTTTATTCATTGATTCAACAGTTAATGGTAATTTCTCAACCATTTCTTTAATCATCCCTTGAAGTTCTTCAAATGTATAACCCATATGACGCATTTTAACATCTTCAAATTCTGTATCTGCAATAACTAACCCATTTTCACAAATCATTCTAAATAATCCTGCTGTAAATGTAAAAGCATTTTTTCCATCATGAGAATTTGTTAATAAAATTTGTGGAAAAACAGTATCTCCATCTTCTCCATTAATAACAATATCATTATTTCTAAATACTAGTAAGTGTTTTTGGAATCCTTTTGTTGATTTAGTTCTAGCTTTAACTTCTTTTGCATCAACAACTCTCCAACCTAATTCTTCCATATCATTAATAACTTCTTCTGTTGGAATATGAGTATATTTATCTGATACCTCATCTGAAGGATTCATTGTAAATACTGAAGGGGCTACTTTACTAATTTCTTCCTTACTCATAAATTTTGCTGATTGTAAATTTTCTATATTGATCATAACTTTTATTTTTTTTAATTAATTTTTATTCGTTTTGCATCTATTTATACCGTAAATATACGAAAGCTCTCTC
>Ga0181377_1000139_pt1 | contig 27999 bp, 4 predicted proteins | sample LowvirmetaG_9_FD_130160 | JGI IMG/M metagenome (GOLD analysis project Ga0181377, IMG submission 130160) | Marine viral communities from the Subarctic Pacific Ocean - Lowphox_13 viral metaG | ecosystem: Environmental > Aquatic > Marine > Oceanic | place: Subarctic Pacific Ocean | collected 2015-12-10
CAGTCTCATACACCTCGTTCTCGCAATCTAAGGGGGGAGAAGTTGGACATGGTGCTATGTCTAGGTATAGACCACCTAAGTTTGTATTACCACCATTGGATGTGGTGCATGGCTGCCAGCGCTGGACTCGCAAACCAGCAAGATCTGACATATCAGGTTCGTTGTCTTGATATAAGTCCTCGCTAGCGGGCCGGCCACATACTATGTCTGTTTTTTCAGCACCAGTTCCCCCATGGCTAAGTCCACCGGGTGTACCTAAAAATTCCCATAGTTCCTGTAAACTGTTTCCATGTACCCCCGGATTGTAAAATAAATTTCGGTCATATATACATCTATCATCTGTATAAGGATCTTCAGCATCATTATCGGGCGGTGGTGCATCAGGATCCTTTCTGTCGCATTCTGAAGTCTGTGCTATATTGCGATTTCTGTCGCCTAATTCATTGGAAAATTGTTCCTCAAACTGTTCAGTAATTTCAGGCGTTAAATTACCGCCGGCGCTATAAAATTTTCTTGTGTATTGCTGATATTCAACCACAGCGGGCCGTCTAAAGATTTTTGCCAGGAAAAGATCTAATGTTTTTGCCGAGGCTTCCCTTAATATTACATCAGTAGTTGAATCTGGATCATCGTCCTGTACTTGATCGATTATTCTATCCTTGGAAGAATCATTGTAGGATATTTCAATATTTTTTTCCACAAAATATTTAATCGCACTCTCAGGATTATCCTGATCCACACTTAATTCCAAAATTTCAGTGGGATTCACACAGACATCTGGTGTAATGATTCTATCTAATTTTAAATTAACTCCACAAGATCCAGGAATAGTTACATTATCGACTGATGAAACGGTGATAAGTGCTGGGGTATCCTGAACATTTACTGCGTCTGATATTATCTCAAATGTGTCGCCTACTTGATATTCTTTACCCCCCACTTCAACATCAACTGCTATAACATAAAAACTAGCATTCAGTGTGGCATTTATTTTTGCTCCAGATCCTGATACATTAAGGGGTTTTACTATCCATGACCCATTTCCCAGTATTCCTGATATTGTAATCTCTATACCAGTTATTACTCCATTGATTTGTGTACCAGCATCATAGGATGTAATGCCGTTCTGTGTACTACCAATGAAATTAGATATTTTATTGGAATCAGCAGAGTACCATGATATTTCTGCCATTTCTCCAACATTTATTAATCCAGCGTGTACTGATGCTGTGGCTTTGTCACTATTAATAGAATATGGGCTTGATCCATATACTAATCCATCAGACTTGCCTTCTAAAATTGCCTTACCTACAAAGTCGCCAGTGGGGGCACATCCATTGGGATCGACCACATCATCTGTCTTAGGATTCCAAATTTCTACACCAACTTTTCTGGATGTTTCACTTACTACATCACACAAGGGTTCCTTTAAATATCTCAAACTTCCCTGGCTATCCACACCACTCACAGCGAACTCTGCTTGCACCATGCTTGAATTTTGATTATTAATCATGGTTACAGTAAAAGTATCACCTACTAAATAACTTTGACCACCATCGATTATTGTTACTGCAGCTAATTCTCCGCCAGCAGATGCTTTAAAACTTTCATTAAAAAATGCTGTTCCCCAAAGTCTCTTCCATTTATCTACTGGCGTATAGTAACCAAACTGTGAATAACCATACTCTGGTATTACCACCGTTCCTTCCCTACATCTTTTCTGGTAATTTTTTCCTTCAGGGGAATTCATTAACTCATCTACGATTACATCGTTAATTTGATTTACAGGTATGTATTTATACTCAGTAAAATAATATCCCATGGCTATTTTACTTAACTTTTCACCATAATATTGGGCGGCTCGGGTATCTACTGTTCTCCCTAAATATCTGTAATATAAATCATTGATGAAGTACTTGGATTTTTCCATGATACCCCCCTGTTCCTGTCCGCTCAGAGAAGGAAAATCGTATATGGATATTAAGCTGTAGTCGATGCCGTTTAGATCAGATACATCTGATATGATGTCTAATACCTTGTCTGCCTCCCCATAGGTAAGTTTAGTTAAAGCCGCCTCAAAAGTTGCAGTGCTTATTGTGGCAGCAAACTTTGCGCCAGTGCCTGCGGTGGATTTTTCATAAATTATTAGATTTTCGTCCTGACTTAATTGCGCCCCTGAGACTGTAACATCAGTACTGGATACTGCACCTCCCAGCTCAGTGCAATATAACGCCTGTGCTGATGGAGTCATGGAATTGTATTCTGTGGAGTTTACTCCTGGATTTTTACAGTAAAAATCAGAAGCTGTTTCCACACCATATACGAAATATCTTCTAACAGTACCGTCTGCATCTGTAAATACTAATTTATCTTCAGTAACTTCATCTGAGTATTCTGATTTTAATTGAAATTCTGGTGTGCGAATATCGGAATTCGTTGATGTATTATTATCACAATCAGCAATGTATTGCTGATTAGCCAGGCTGTTATCTATCTTAAATTTATTAGGATCTGTGGGGACGTTGTAGTATACCCCCACGTCCTCAATCCGTTCATCTGCTGGTCGGGTGGGTACCGCCATGTTAGTCCCCTAACTTAGCTTTTAGGATTTCTATTTCCTCAGACAATTCTTTAACAGCCTCAATGAGGACACCTACCAACGCGCCATAATTTACTGACTTCATGCCCGAAGAATCTTCTGACACTACCTCTGGGACAACTTCCTCAACCTCCTGCGCTATTAGACCCACATGTTCTGTATCATCTTTACGTAATTTGTAATTGACGCCGCGCAATGCATTTATTTTCTGTAGTCCATGATCTATTGTTGAGATATTCTTTTTAAGTCTTTTGTCAGAGTTTTGGGAGATTTTAAATGCAGTAACGTCACCATCTGCCATTAAACTGCCAGGGCGAGCACTATCTAGATTCATTAAATGTACATCACCCTGATGCCATAGTGAACCAGTGGAATTATGAGGTGTGTCTCCAGAAGCGTCATATCCCAAGATTAAATTAAAATTTGTTCCGTTACCAAAGCTAATTTTTCCAGTGCCAGTATTCATTACATTGTTTTTGTTTTTAAATAAAATATCGCTTACGCTACTTTCCCCACCCCCAAGATTGTTTATGCTCTTAAGATAAATTACATGAGTTGCCGGACTTGAGGATACTTCAGGAATATCCACTCTGGCAAATCCTATTTCACCCAACGCGACAGATTCTATTCCTGACGCCAGAGTTAGATCTGTTGTATATAAATTATCTGCAACTGATGGCCAATCGAGACCTAATTCACCCGTGGTATTAATTATTCCTGCACTTGTATTTACATTGGAGCCTGATCCATCTCCGCTCACCAGAGGGCCAACTCTTATATCAATTTCCACTTGGTTGTAACCATATTCATCCTGGTTGGGTCTGTCCTGAGTAACTTTTAAAGGGCTGCCTGCCGCGGAAACTATAGTGCCCACAACCCGGGGCGCTCCGCCATGTAGTTGTAATTTATAATCTTCATCGCCCGTCTTATTGCTTTCCAAACCTGTATCAAAAGAAGCCTCAGTTGCTGCGGTTAAAAAATCATGTACTCGTTCTTGAGTGTAATAAAAATTTGTTAATCCTTCCTGAATATTATCAGACGTTAAATCATCCTGATTTATCTGTATATTACCCGCAGAATCAAAATTTAACCCATTGCCCAGTCTGAGACTTATGGTAGCTTGTCGATTATTAATATTTTCAGCTGGGGAGAAAATATCTGTTGGACCCTGATCAAATTTTAGTCCGTTTTCCACTGATATATTTGTGTATAAGCTACCGTTGTCAATCCAGTATGTCTGGCCGTTATCATCACATACTAGGCGGGAATTACCTGCTCTGGATTCTGGCAAAACAAAATTTGTTCCTGCTACTACATTGCCCACGCTAATACTTTCGTAAACATATGTAGAAGATGCATATATGGAGCCTACGGGACTATTTTCTGTTCCAATACTAACATCATCGCCCTCCATGACTAAATTACCATCTATTTCCATGTTTGTAACATATATATTTTCTATGGGATTTTCGTCTGTGCCTATGCTTATATTTGCATTGCCATTTGCGATTAGTGAGTTACTAAGCCAAATATCATTTACCCATAATTCAGCAAACACGTTTGATGCGCTGCCTAAGTCATAAGTTAGATTGCTTACTGGTAAACTATCAACATCGTGTCTGAATACATTAGCAGCTTCGATGTTAGCGCCATCTGAACCCGCACTTCCCAAATTTAGATTATAACTGGTTTTAGCTCTCTGTGCAAGCGTTGATATAGGATATTCCGCAGTAACATCTTTTCTGACATTTAAGCCTGGTCTAATTTCTATTCCTATGCCGCCAGCTTGACTGAGTTCATCATACCAATTTAGATTTTCCTCCTCACTGTTTGTGCTTACGTCTTTTACTATAAAAGTGGGGACTCTGCTAAGTATACCAATCAGAGTTTCTGATCCATATGCGGTATTTACTGTGCCTACTGGGACATCTATACCAGTTAAACCATTGTAACTATGTACAATAGCCAGTACTGGAACATCCCTGTCATCGCTTAACCTTTTAAGGAAAATATTCCTGACCCTGGTACCATACAGAGAAGGCGAGCCTTGACCAATGGTATTGTAGGCTTGACTTATTTCACCAGCATAGGAACTATCTATCCAGGAACTATCGTAAAATACTTTAAGCTTGCGAATTGTTTCGTCATAATACATGGTACCTTGTGTATCAGTACCACCAGGAGCACCTTCACTCACTGGGATTTTATTATGTTGAACCCACTTATTGCCATCATAAACTTTAAAACTTCCATTGGTGGTGTCATACCAAAGTTGGCCGGTGAGGGTGCTAGTTGTTTGAGGAGGTGTTCCATTTGCAAAATTTTCTAGCAAATGAATAAAATTTGTATCGATAACTTCGCCATAGTCAGGAACATTTCTGCCTGGCAGTGATAATGCAGTTTCAGTATTAAAACTCTGATCGCCCACATAAAATAGTTTGGTTCCGCTTGAATTATTAATTACATATGGCATGTATTATCCCTTAACTTAGTTGTATCCTGATAGTGTAAATAATTTCTATAATTCTGTTCTGTGACTTTTGCACTGGGTGAAATACCACGTGTGTTAACATAGTGCTACTATTGATAGGCACTGCATCACCGGGTTGAGTTGGATAACTAAAAATAGCCATTTCGTCAAAAATATAATCGCCCTGATTAGTTGTGCTGGAGTCAAATAAATCTTGATCAGCGGGCTCGTCATATCCCAGTGTACAAGTCATTTTAATATCTGTGTAGCTTGGGCCTGCTATGATATCAATCTTATCTAATTCGTTATTTGTTGTATTGATATTTTTATAGTATGTTCTACTATATAGATTAGCACCTGACTCGAATGCCTCACTAACCCTGGGTGTTTTATACAATACTTTTCCAGTTGTATCAACACTAGTACCACCATTGCCAAAAGCCATGTACTGGATGTATGCACCCTGTGCATTGTTAAGTGCATTTGCAATTAAATTTGCCATGTTACCATAGTGAATTGCATTCCGCTGATTAAGTAAAACTTCTCCAGTTTCCTTATCGCGTATAAACACGTGGCCCTCGACATTAATACCAGCAGTCTCGTTGGGTATTGTTTTGGGCTGTTCGGCCTCTGTGTTCTCTGTGTTTTTATTATCTTCTGACATTGTCGTATTTATCCTTTTGAATTAACCACTTAGTTTATTATTCGGTGGGTGGTGGCTCTAATCCATGCAAAAACTTCATGATACTATAGGCATTTGCAGAATCTGTATTTGCTAAATCAGCTAAGCTTAGCGCAGGGAAACCTGTGGCTCTGCCATGATCCCATGGGATGTTAGTTAAATCAATATTAAATGTAATTTGCGTGTTGCTCATACCCTCTACCAAAGTTTCTGAAGTCCACAAATCATCTTCTATTATAATTGTATTATTTCTCTGCTGAGTATATTCAAACCATTCAGACAAATATGTGCCAGTATCGATATGTAATGTAGGGGCATCTATCTCTGTAATGGTAAAGTATCTGCCAGAAATTCTGAGGAAATTTCTTTTAATGCCTGACTGCCATACCTGATCAACTCTGGCACTAACAGTTGGTAGTGACATATTGTTTATGGTATTTGCTACACCAAACACATTTTGTCCTGATATATCTGCAATGGCTGTGATATTTGCATTGGGCTCCAGCACTGGCACATATGATTCTGTGATACTGATATTTCCACTAGCAGTACCTGAAACAAAGACATTGCTTCTTACAGTTGCATCTGCAGCATATCGATCATTTCCAACTGGAACTAGCATAATATTACTGGCTACATTACCGTTTCCAGCCAGTTGTTCTGCAATTATTGAAGTATTTGTGAGCGGATCCTCTAATACTATTACACTAGCCAGAGGTGATTCATCGATCACAAAGTCTAATTCGCCTGTAGTAAAGTCTGTGACCACCTGGCAGAAATTAACAAGTTGGGGGACATTGCAGTCCAAAGTAAATCTTGCTTTGCCAGGTTCCAGAAATTGTATACCAGATACATTGCATGTTTGTGCAATTACATTTCCATAATCCCATCCTGGCTGAAATCCTGTGCCAGTGTTAGATCCTAAAATTTCTGTAACAATAACATCTATGTTAGATTCTGAATACAACATACTTGTATTAGATTCGTTATAGATTATGTATGTATTGCCAGGATTGTCATTATCATTATAATTGTTGTCATCAAAATTATACAAAGCTTCATATCTAAAACCAGTATCTAACCATGTTTTCTTGCGAGGATCTAAATTATTAAACTTGCTAGCGTCTGTGCCGTCCCAGACTTTGATATTATCTGATGCTTTCCAATCCTGGATAGTAGTGCCCTCGGCGCCTCTCTGTAATTGTCCAAGCACACCCGTTTCTGAATTTTTTCTGGCATATTTGATAAGCTCTGAACCATTCAACCATATATAAGCAGGTACTCCTGGTAAAGGGTCGGGTGCAACATCTGGATCCACTAAAACAATTTCTTCGTCCCAGGACATCAGATCCTCTCTGAGCAAAGTTGTGCTTCTTATTCTGCCGTAATCTGTTTGCCCAAACAAACTTTCAAATATCTGGAATTGTACTGGATTGGCGTTCTTGTTTAATGCTACTGTCATCCATACTGTTGTTGTATTAGCGTCGTACCCTACGCCACCATTGGTTATTTCAACGTTGGAAATCTGTGGCCAACTTTGACTGCCTGGCCAGCCGTCGGGCGGAGATTGTAGATTCACTCTAAACGTTGAATTGGATCCTGTATTATTAGCATCCTCTGCGTAAACATCAACTGCTCTGCAAGTACCAAAACTTCTTCTAATAAGTTCTTCGCTAAGATTGATCTGAGTAATTTCCCCAGCTGTAACAATAATATTACCATTGTGGCCAATTATTGTATTACCTGTTTCTGGATCAACATATCGATCTGCAAATCCTATGGGCACCTTGGCTGTCTGTGTATTAGTTACGCAGTTTACAATAAATGTTTCATAGGGATCCACTTGCACTAGTTCTTCTGGACGTTCCTCGCCATATAACACTCTGAGGAAACTTATGCCATCAAATCCGTCATAGTCTCTGTCATTTCTTCTGAGATTAACTTCAGGTGGTGGTTTAAAGATGCCCACATAATTATTTACTTCCTGAACAACATCCCAGTAAAACTGTTCATACTCCTGTGAACCATAACCAAATAGTGTCTGATAATCATAGGTAGGGTCAGCTCCTGGTACTACCTTAGTAAACACATTTGCATCCAGGGTCTCTCCCTGCCAGCCGCCACCTACTTTATTTTTTAATAATGCTAGCGTGAAATTGAGATTACCGGATTCCACGATATCAGATACCACATTAACATTTGTTGTGAGTTCAGTATAAGGCGCTTCCTGTAGATCCCAATCAGTATCCCTCCAACCAGCATAAGCATTTACTGCTTTATTAGACTTGTATAAATCGAATGTGGAAGTAAAAACATTATTTACTCTGCGAACATATGCATTTGCTAGATAACTTATATTGATATCAAAAATACCATAATTGTTTTCAATGTCTAAATTAAATTGGCTTATAACTACTGGATCAAACTTAAAAATTCTATCTATGGCTCTGACATTTGAGTTTGCACTTACTTGCTTAGCAGTTTGGCTGCTAAGATTCACAACATTATTCGTAATGCTTTGCTCCAGAGAAGTAGTATTTGAATTCCACAGATATTCAGTAAATCTCCAATTAGTTCTATCATATGTGAGATTTACTTTACTGTGTCTGATAGGATCATCTGCTTTGTTATCAACTCCAAAGTAGTTGATATAATCACCACTAGTGGCCATGATTTCCCTGTCTGACTGATTAAAATCATCCAAGATTTTTATGGTGCCAGTTTCGGGATCGGGGTATGGTGGTTTATCATAATCACTCACACTACGTAATCCTGCATTAGGGTTGGTGTCGCCCATGGGTCCATCGCCAGTGCCCTCGCCTGGTCCTGGTAAACCGGGGATTCCTGGAACACCACTTGATATATCATCGTAGTCACCATCACTGGGGATACCATCGTCAGGTTGTATTACTCCAATGGATTCCATGGGTGGAGACTTCCCGTCACGATATTCTCTGATCTTACTGGAGTATGGTTTGGCTTCATCCATGTAATCCAAAATAGCCTGATAGTTGTCGGGTTTAAATCCAGATATTTGTACTAAATCTTGTTCCTCTTTCTCAACATACAAATAAGTTGTTTTAAATGCCCACTCTAGTTGTCTTTGTTCCATGTAAGCATATTTTAACATTTCAAAGAACAATACATTCCAAAAGTTGAATCTCTGAAACAAATCATTATTGAAAAGATTTAATACGCTACGTATTTCTAAACTCATGATGCTATTTGTATCATCAGTGTAAATGGAATCCTTAAATCTTATGGTATCATTAAGTATTGCAATCTGTGAAAAATTTTCTGTTTCTTGATTAAATATCCACAATTGTGGTTCAGCAAGTTCTGTACCTGCGACCTGAATTACTGTACCGTCTGGTAAATCTCTCTGGGAGTTCAAATCTGCTATAGTTGATACGTTAAAGATAGGCTTATAGCTATCGTCGTATCTCACCGGCTCATTGGTATTTTCATCAACATATATTGTTGAGTAATAATTTACTCTTTCGATATATTGCCAATTACTTAATTCTGGCATATTACTATCCCAGGTTGGAAAATCAGTGTACAATTTTAAATTGGCAAATATCTCATTTAGCACATAAGCCATGGTACGTCTGGATTCTTTGATATCAGCAAACATACTCTGCCTGGGTCTGAAACTAGCGCCATAACTCATTACTTTGCTCAGGGAGGGATCAGGCACAACTTCCCCCACTAAATTTTCAGCCGCTAAACTATCTGTAAGTTTAAGTGTGATATTTTCAGGTATAATACTATTATCATCATCCTCACGAATTAGTTTCCATGCAGTGTGTTTTATACCGTCAGGATCTAAATCCCTTGCTAAATTTATTTGTACATGGTTTCCAGAATCCTTAAGCACATCACTGAGATTACTAAACATTACCGAATTACTACTTAGAAAACTTATCATGTGAATGCCAAAACCCACTGGATCGCTAAGATATCTGGCTAGTGTTCTGGTATCAAATTTTCTATTACGTGTCTCACGAAGTCTGGCGTCAACTGTAGTACGGTTTGTTACCCAGTAATAATAAAAGAATGTATATTCCTGTTTAACAGTATCCCATCTGCGTTCAGTTATAAATTGGTCTACCCATCTGGGTGTACCATCGCCATTGTAATTTTGAGGCTTTGCTCTGCTTTCCACCCATTCACAAATTATAATGGTGGAACCAGGGAACGCTTTACCCCAGTTTTTCCAACGCTCCACATTGGTGCCCTGCTCATACCACTGATATCTTATGGTACTAGTGTCCCACCACACAGAACCAATTTGTTTCTGTCCAAACTGATGTCGTTGAGCATTATATACCACTGGATCTGTTTCTGTTATGTAGTCTATTTCCTTGTCTATAAAACCAGGCAAGACTCCTTTGAATGGATCCCATGCGTATAAGTCAGCGGTTCTGGCTCCACTAAGTGGGTCGTATATTATACTATTGTGGACATATCTGGTATCCACCAGGGGCGTTTGATATCTAGTCATCAAATTGTTTTCAAAATAACCCCATCCACCCTCAATAAATCCTGGATATCTTAACTCTATGTTAGCTTTGGTATCGTCCAGCATGGCGCTGTCTACACTATCTACCCATATTTTTTCGGCTGTAGCCACATACGCATTTTCTTTCTGGGTTGCTTCATTTACGTAGTCTATAACATTTATTTGCTCTAGATTATTAAATCTTTTGCTTTGAAATACAAATACATCAACTTCCTGTTTACTACCTGTCGCCAGTCTAACGTCGTCGCCAAAGATATTACTGATATCATATTTGAATAATTCCCTAACAGTTGCAAAGGTAGGTCCGTCTCCAAAAACACTATTGGGATCTGTTTGTATGCTATCTATACAAAGCAAACTTAATACAGATGCATTTAAATTAGTTGTACTGTTAAAAACATTGGTGGGTAAATTATTTTCTGTGTTTGCTAAACTAAATGTATCTTGCGAAAGACCAAATATGTCTGAGCTCTGATAAATTTTTTCAAGCTCTGTTTGTTGTTGTGTAACTGTTAGGTTGGGCGAACTCATGGTAGCCTGTATACAAAGTGCACCAATTGCATAGTCATCGCTAGGCAATCCAAACCAATCTAAGCCATTGAATCTTACTCCAGGATAGATGCTATTTAATGTAACATTTGCGATGGGGCCTTGACCTTCAACTTCCCAGCTAATATCAGGGGGTAGATACCCCACATCTATCAATCCCTGGTTTGCTCCATTAATAAAGGATTTAGGCCCGTCTATTTCTCTTACCACGTCAGGTAATCCCAGATCCTGCTGTGCAGTTCCCTCCTCACTGCAATCTGGCACATCCTGTGCAGTAAGGAATACTCTGGCTCCTTGGCCGCCGGGTATTCTTTTAACACCACCCGCTCGTGTTACTAGCCTGCCTTCCTCATTTATATCAAATTCCTGATCTTTGACCTGAGGAAGATCATACCCTGCTATTGTAACATATGTTGTGGGGTCATAAGCCCCAGGTGTGCCATAGTATGGAATACGCTCTATATTGCCTGATTTGGGATCAACTATCTTATATTCAGATGCTTGGAACCAATCAGGATGCTTACTTTTATTATTATCTCTGGTAGATTTTTCAAATGGGAATAGTGGGCCGCCCTGACCATTATCTGCTCCAGGATTCCAATATTCAGGATGTTGTCCACCATAGGGTAAGTTATTATTAATGGGGTCTACTCCGCCCAAGGTATCTGCTGATTTTCTAGTTATATTTGGGGGTATAGATGATATTGTGCCTTGTAACTCGTAGTCGTATTCCAGGGGTATACCAAATGTTAAATCACTAGGAAAAACTCTGTAAAGTCCGCGATCCATGAGTTTAAGCCCTGCAATACCGCCATCGGAATCCACTGATGTAACTAAAAATTTTGCAACACGTATGGGTCCACCCAAAGAGCTAAAACCGTCCACAAATGGATCTATTGGATCTATACCTTTCTCGTCATCAACAACAATTATTTTGTTAGGATCAACACCAATTAGTGGATTTAAATCAGCTTCAACTTTGGGGATGCCATATGGCGCAACCGGAAAGAATCTACCGTCGTCAACTACTATGAAACGTTGTGCTACAGTTACTGTGACATTACCTGTGGCCATTTCTGCCTGAATAGCATCTATTGTAAAAGAATTAAGCAGGTCACGATGTCTTACTATGGGCATATTTAAAGCAAGAACGTCATTCCCTGCTCCATCCTTTCCTATCATATGATCACTGCAAAGTAATTCTGGTAATTTATTAACTATTGTGGCATTGGCCCCTGTATTAGCACTTGATACTCTTATATACTGGCCACTAAGAACACTAAAATTTTTAGGCAAACCAATAACTGCCTTATATTTTTTATGTTCCACATTCCCATAAATAAGACCTTCATCTATATTAATAACTGGATAATTTCCCTCTACTGTATTACCACCGTAAAATATCTTGCAGTTTGTAGTATTATTAACACCTCCCAGAATAAAATCAGTGTTATCATTGGGGTCATATGTTCTATAGAATGACTGTGAGACTACAATATGAGATTCTAATACTACATCATCAGTGGCGCGTAGTTCAGAGATTTGAGGATAATCAAATCTTATAATTGCGCCTTCTGCACTGACTCTTATTTCATTAAATTGGTTAAGACCATTGACAGGAATTATATTTCTATATGCATTTTCACTGTGATTATCTATGATGGTTACCTTGGGCGGTCTAGCAGGATCGTAACCTATACCATAATTTATCATTTCTATATCTGCAATACCACCATTGTCATCCAGTTTAGAAACCCTGGCGGCGGCAGCTATACCTGGTGTAGACCCATCCCCTATTTTTATGGTTAACTTATCTGGATCCACATAACCTGCGCCAGCACTTTCAATGCATATTACTGTTAGCGGTCCTTTGTTTGTATTGACTGGGGTTCCACCAACTAGTCTTAGTCTGTCCCCCACGCTATAACCTTTTCCTGCGGTTGATACACTTACAGTTTCCTGGGGCATCATTATGCCATTTGCATTATCCACAGTAAATTGCTCGTATTTATTATCATCCTTAAAACGCAATCTGTCAAAATTTACATCAACTAATCTACCAGTATCGACGAAAGTACTGTCAGAATAGGGAATACTAATTATTGTTTCTGATAAATTTGGATTGTTTGAATCTACTAGTTGGCTTCTGGGTACAAACACACTAGTTACAGATTTACTCTGATCGAATCCTCTGTTAATGTGAAAATCCCCTACCTGCTGAAAAATTCCACCGCCGCATCCATTGGCGACAGTCCAGGGGGAACTATCACAACTGCTGATAATCAGAACATTTGAACCTTTTTCCTTATCGAATTGTATAATAGACTTAACACCAAGATTACCACAATTTATTTGTGATTTTATGCTTTCCAATGAACCACCGTATTTAAATACAATTTTTTTATCGTTAATATATAATTCAGAATTTTCCGCAACCTTTGCCGCGCCCATGGCAGTGACTGATGCAGTGGGTGTTGGTTGTGCCATATTAAACACTGCAGGGGGGCCAGCTGGGACATAATTGCCATTATTGTCGACCTTTAGGGGCGTTAATGACATTTCAGGCGCTGTGGCATAGGTGATATCAGTAGCTATGGGCTGATCGCTATCAGGCAAGTAAACTTCTTCACCGCCCTGAGTTTCTGAAATTTCCCTAGCTACTCTGGGGGTTGTACTTGGAATACTTTCGTTAGCACCCGAACTTACCTTATATCCCCCACCAGGTATTGGCGTGGTGTCTGAATCTGATATTAATCCACTTTCACCTATGTTAAGAATTTCCCTGCCCTTTGTGGAAAAATATGCACCTATGCTACGAGGATTATAATAGGTGTTTCTGTAGGTTTGATTTATGTTGGTTGGTATTACCTTAGCATAAGCTTCGTCTCTGACATTAAATGTTTTGATTGCTCTGGGAATTCTGGGAGCGATCCTTAGGGGTTGCGCTAACTTTTTTTCCTCGCCACCAGTGATTCTCTGACTAGTTGCATTTACAAATCTATCATCCTTTAAGGGAATATTTACTCCATATGCACTAGGATTTTTTACTTTTCTTTTTCTGATTCTAAAACTACTGGGCATTAAATCGCTATCGCCAGTTAGTGGTTGATTACTAAAACTAGTATAATTACCAAATTTTTCAAACTGACTAAGATAATCCTGCCAGTTTACATCTGCACTATTGCCTGTGAACGCATTATTTTTTAATCCATTTAAATTGAATGCAGAAAAATCGCCACTGGTTATGGCATCCCTGACACTTTGATCTACTCCAGTGGCGCCGGCGGTCAGTGTGGATGCTGATTGACTACCAGTGGAATATACATTTATACCCGAGCCTGTTGTAAAAGTCTGACCTTCTGGATCAGGACTGTGAGTGTTTGGATAATTATCAGCATTTTTAGCCAATCTACCAGAATTTGTTGTATTATAAAAGGGGGTATCTGGATTTAAGGTATCGCTATTAATGCCTGCACATCTTAAAACGTCCTGTAATGTGGCCATGGGTTTCTCTGAAATACACTGAGCTATCACGGCGTTACATATTATGTCATTGCCTTTTATAGTAAATCTCTGACCCTGATTATAATAATTTATAGTACCACCGTCAGAAAAATTACAATTAATATCACTACTATGGGACGATGTTGATGGATAATAATTTCCGCTACTTGATCCATTGGGGGCTCCGCCCACATTCATTTTAGAGGTATTAATACACCATGGCGGATACAAATCATAATTAGTGACTGGCAATCCATACGCAGGGTTGTATATCATGGTCATTAGTCTGTCGCCAGTAAATGTTTGATTAGAGTTATTCTCTAGCACCAAATAATAAGTTGTAAATTTATTTAATACTGCGTCACTGCTATTATTAGTGGTATAATTTTCCACTTCTACTTCAATATCCAGACCCAGATCAACGCCGCCCTGACTATTGATACTAGATACTATAGATTTACTGTATGCAGTAGCCATAGTTTTTTCAGGAGCGTCCACAATGTACGCTATTAAATTACTAGCAGATTGAAAGGGCTTGCTACCAGTAGTGAATAAAAAATTTCCCTTGTGCATTCTTGTCGTTGTAGTAAACGGCATCGAAACCCTGGATTGGGGTGCAATGACTACTTTAATAGTTTCTGTGTTTCCACTATCCCATGTCTCTGCACATATACCATAATTTTCGTCAACTGCATATGATTGGGGCATCACTTCCTGAGAATTTAAATCGGAAGCAGTTACTGGGGCAGCCGTGTTTATGCCTGCAGCTGCACTGATATTTTTTTGTGTGTCAGTGTAAACCCATGGCCACATACCTGAAAATTTAATGGTGATATCCTTATTTGGTAGAAATACCAGAGGCTTTCCATTAGTAAAATTTTGTATACTCCCAGAAACCCTAGCTATGTTAACATAATAGGTGTGATTAGTTTCTAACTGAGCATGAGATTTACTGAATCTTTCTATTATGCCGTTACTGCGTGTGGCATAAAATTTCATTTGGCCATTGAGGGAATAGTAATTTGCGTAACTTTCTAAAAATCCATAACAATTATCTGGGCCGCCACCTGGTTCAGTGCTAATCCATATTAAAGTATTATTACCACTTACTTCTATGGTGCCATGCACAGTGCTTGTACTACTGGTTTCTTGGTTTGGTATAACCAGTGGATAGGTGAGAATTTCTGCATCAATAACACCATGCTCTTCTGTAAATTCGGCGCTGTTCCAATCCATTACAAGAGCGCTTTGCTGTGTAGATCCGTAAAATTCTGACGTACAATTGTCCACTGTCCCGCGGGACAAGATGCCATTGGGTGCGTCTCCAGATAAATTAATACCCAGACAATTGTCCAGACAATTAAACACCAAACATCCTGCAATGTTTTGTGTCATATTATAGGTTTGACCATTGTATGTAAAGTTAGAGCCTATTGTTGTATACCTGGGATTGTTTGCATATTTCCCTGGGGTACATTGAAAATGTGGACCGTATCCTAGGAATCCTCTGGTTAATGTTTGTTTGATATCGAAATTGGGATATCTCACAGACACTGGTAAGGGAGTGGCATCATCTGTGTTTTTATTGTCTACAAAAACAGTTTTACTCTGCTGATAAACAGCACCCGTGGAATCTGTGTAATGTGCACTAATTAAATATTCACCACTTTCAGGAAAATCAAAAATAGTATTTACACCGCTAGCAATACCCACGGGAATGACTTCTTTTTTACTAGTCAGCGGCTCAATATAATTTACATTTGCGTCATCCTCAGATACTTCCTGAAAATTTATCTTTAAAATTTCATTTGTAGTACCAAAATCGCCATATTCATCTTCTGGCTGAATGTTTAGGAAGAATTTTTCACCAGCCAATGTATCCAGATCTATGTCACGATTTTTTAGATTTCCGCCTTTTTTAATAGTAAATTGTGCACCCAGATTGTTAACTACTTTTTTAGCCTCGCAACCATTGGTAGTGTAAATGCTATTACCCGCGGCTGTTTGGGAGATCCACATCAAACTACTGGATGTTTCAAATTTATTTCTGGAATATATCGATCCTTCATATATGTCTGATCCTACTGCCGTAAAATCAAATTCATATGAATATGTTACATTACTTCCCAGAACTTGCACTACAGAAGCATTTCCATAGGGATAGTATGTGGTATCTGTGCTATTCCAAACAATAGCATTTCCCAGTGTGACGTTAGAATTTGTGTTTATGTCGCCCAGATAACTAGCACAGTGCTTGCTACCCTTTGTTTTTATGCCACGCCATGAAGTGATATCATTTGAACATGCGCCAGAATAAATATTTTGCGTTGGCACACTTACATTGCAATTAGCCACATTTGCTAAACAGTCTGCTTTAGAATATGCAATATTTAAATAATAAGTTTGAAAATTTTCAGAGCTTATGTTTCCATATTCTAATATATAGTCCACATCATAAACAACATTTCCGTTTATATTTGTAATTACATTAGCTGGATCAGGGCTTAGACCCCAGGTTAAATCAATCTTACCATTGGTAGAAACATAAACATTACCACCACTTAAACCATAATCTACTGGTTGACCACCAGGTTCGACACTTATCCAAGTTACTAATCCAGTACAGGCACTGGGGGTCGGTGACCCCATTAAATTCGTAGTAAATGTATCCAGCGTAAGGTTGTTGAAATCTATTAATTCAGTAAATGAACCTGCGTCGATTTCATAAAAACTTAAACCATTGGTTCTGAGCTCCAGTGGGCGTTGGTCCCCTGTGAAAAGTTTGCCCAGATCTGTGTACGACGAATTAACCATATTCGTATTTATCAGATTTTATTATGTGCTATGTTATTACGGTCACTGACAGTTAAGCCATTGTGACTTTGTGAATGCTGGATGTATCAACAAACCATCCACTGTGGGCACACTGCTGGAGGAATCTGGGCCGTACACCACAGTTTTGCAAACTGATATTTCATACTGCGCATCTATGATTTTTCCCTTGGTTGTTATGCTATTTTTTTGGATAGATGTTCTGTTTATATTACTAGGAATGTTCATTGAGTATTCTCCTTGAGCCAAGTGTCAAAGTCTACTGGTGAGAAATTGAACTTGGTCAACGTATACGGGTTGGGTTGAATATCTGTGGGATCACAAGCTTTGGGATCGAACGATCTAAGTTCGCTTGAGACTGGTATTCTTTTATTTGTTTTGCAATCGGTCGCTATGGATTGCTCAACAACTGCATAATTAAAGTAATATGTCTTGGATATAACTGGTATTAATCCAACATTATTAAATTGTGCCTTGGATACATCTTGTATGTCATAAGCCTGTACCATATCGATCCTGGGATCGCCTTGTGCTTCACCAATTCTTTGCACATTACTAGTTTGACCTCGCCAGTCTTTAAGAGGCTCACCGCCTGGCGTTGCACTCCACCAAACCACACTGCTTAGTGCAGGACTACAACTACCAAGTGGGTTACCACCCGGAGGTGTTTGACCAAAAACATTAACATTTCTATTAAACTTTTGACTACTATTTACAGTAAAAGCATAGGCAACAATTTTTCCTTCCAATGGGGTATACAGCTTTCTTGTGCCGTTAGACTGATTTAGACCCGGATCTGGCGGATAATCACCAGTACTACCCGATATTCCGCCACCATTGGTTGCTATGGTAACATAACTGGGAAGTAATCCGTCCCAATCATCTCCAATATATGGATTCATGTTGGGTAAACTTTTCATTGTGTCTGATGTCTTTGTAATGGCATATGACTGTGAAGTTAGTTGGGTAGGAACTGTGTTTGACTTGGAGCAATCTGGCACAGGTATTGTCATGTTAAGAGCAAGCCTATTTTTATTGCCATCTATTTCCACACCAAAATTTGATAATCTGTTCATAAAAGCAGTGGAACCTATTTCAATATCTTTAATGGAAATTGGTTGTGAAAGATCCTTTTTAATAGTAGCAAAATTAATCCATCTAGAACCATATTTGTTACCCAGATATCCAACTATATTTGTATCAGAGTTTTTGTTTAGTAACAAAGATGAAAATGTTGCAACTATTTCCCCTCCAGTATTTACAATTATAAATGGATTGCCCAGAGCTGGTCCACCAGCATATGTACTCCACCAAACAAGTATTTCGGGTTCTGTATCTGGGGTGTAATCTCCTGTAATTGTGGTGCTATTAATATCTAGATAAAAACCATTATATCTAATTGCGTCCTTCTGGTTGATCCAGTCTGGCTCATAATAATCAGGAACTGTAAAAGGTATACTAGTTACTTTTCCAGGTTCGAACCTAATACTTTTATCGATTTGAGATTGAAACAATGAGTACTTACTCCCGTTGGATGCTTCCTTGTCTGGACCTTTATAATATAAAGTGGCATCCTTTTCAATCACAATCGAATCATAATAACTTTTATCTAAATTTTGATAATTAGATTTATACTTTACGTATTCAGTACTTAAAGCAGGATAATCATTGGGATGTTTGCATTCGTCCAAACATTCTGAAGTAATTAATCCTGCTCCGCCTGAAATGTTAGTGACATCAATATCTATGCATGTTTGTTCACCCACATTATTATTGCCAGTGGTGATATTTGGGGAGGAATTATTTACTACAGTTGAATCAGTTTGTATAATTTGTGTTCCTTCACAAATGCTTTCTATGATTGTGCTAACAGCATGATATACATACTGATAATTACCGCCTGACCCCCATCTCATTACTGCTTGACTATTAATTGCACCCACAAAAATGTTGTATTCCATAGTCAGATTAGCGTCTTTTTGTATGATATATTCATTAATTACGATCCAACTACGTGTTTTGTCATTTAATATTTCCTGACCCCCATCTCTGACTAATTCATCCAGAGTAATCTCAGTATCTGGGTAAAGAGTATTCCACTTAAACTTTAGTAATGCCGACCCTGATTCAGATCCAGATGTTTTTATTTTCTCATCTTGACCCTCTTTTCCTATATGGCCACTGCTTAAATTTAGCTCTGCTAAATTTAAAACAACCCCTAATTTGTCAACAACTGCAAAATTTATATCATCACTTATTGCAGCGTTGTTTTTAAACAAAATACTATCACATAATTTATCTTTAACAATCCCAGCTCCACCATATGATCCCCCCACCGAGGTGTCAGATCCTGGATTTGAGTTTCCAGAGAACATCACTGAATTTGGTGTTGTTGAAATCGGTGTTGTTACTGTAAATGAAAATCCACCGTTTTGAACATCACTACTTACTATAGTTCTTATAAAATAGTAGTCACCCTGCCTAAGAAACACCTCCCCTGAATTACCAGTGTTGTCCCTGATACTAGTGATTGCATTACTCCAGAGATATTGTCTAGTGGTGCTTGGGTCTCTTTCACTATTGTCCCCAACAACTGAATCTGCATCAAAAATATCGTTTGTTATACCGTTCCACCCATCATTGTCATAAAACTCAGTAACTTTATTTCTGGGTATTCTACTGTCATCTGTTAATAAAGCATTGTATCCACATTCGTCTATGCCTATTTTATTGCCCTTGTCAATCAAGTCAGTGCTATCAAATACTATATCACCGTTGCTATTTTTTATTACTATACTAAAACCATGCTCGTTTTCCTTTGGTTGTCCTACACCATAGCCATTAAAGATTACAGAAGTCCTCGCTTTGACTTTTAATTTACCAGTAAATCCGTCAAAGCGACCACCGGGCAACCATCCACTATTGCCAGTATTTTCAGCTGTAAGATTGCAGGGATTGTTTCCTGATATTGTGGGAAACTTTTGAAAATATCTGGCGTCTTTGGGTTCGGAAAATCTGTACCACATTTTGAGACCGTCTCGGGATTTCCATTCAAAAGTATAATCCTGAGTTTCTTCCTTAAAGTATACACCAAATCTTATTGCTATCCTTTCTGCCTCTAGTAATCCATTCCATTCATCAACCTGCGGAGGTTGAAGAGCAGCTTTAGGTAATGCCTCGGGCCAAATATATATATGGTCCTGATTATTATCATCAACTGCAACTTTTTCAAATTTCGCAAAGTTCTCAGAACCCCCTGCTATATATCCACTATCAAGACCTACCTGATTCACTTTTCCCTGAGTGGTTGTTACTGCAAAATTATCAACTTTGTCTGATATTAACGAATTTTCCAGCCGCACCAGAGGTCTGTCATATTGAGAAGGCCAACAGGGTGCAGAAAAATTAGGATCCTCTGGAGCTTGCCAACCTGGCCCAGCAGGCCTGCCCTGGAACCTTTCGGGGAAAATATCTACTCCATATGTTCTGACATCCCCTGGTACCAGGTATTTGTGTGCAACTTGGCTGTGGGAACAATCTGTGGAAGGTGCGTCAGTTCCTGAATATATGTTATTAAAACCCTGCATGCTTCCATATCCCTCCTTTGGAAAATAACCATATCCTATGAAGCCAACACCATATCCCAGTATTTTTTCATCCTTAAAGCGATTTTTTACAGGAATTTGTATAGCAAAAGATTTATTAGCTGTCAGTGATGCACCACCACTTTTAATATGATCGCTATTGGCAGGAGCATTACTTATCCAGGAATAACCAGTGATATCCTTGCTACTACCACTTAAACTAAATTTATGTATTCCAGTGGCTTCGGCTTTGTAGTAACCTTTATACTCTACGGTGCTGTATTGTGGCATATCTGAACGGTCAATTATTTGATTGTTAGTTTTCAGAACCAGTCCCCAACCAATATTATCAGTGCCCATGTTATTGTCTGGTGGTGTTAGAGCCATTTTATATTCCTATTCTACGTTATACTTATCTTATGTTAAAGTCAAATTCGTCACCGAATGATCCGCCGCCCGGTAACCCACTACCAAAGCTTATTGTGGTGCTTGAACTATTTGCGGAAGAATTATTGCTTGCCTCAATATTACTAGTATCTGTGGGGGCTTCCTCAGAGGATTCGCCTTGTCTTACAGGGGTATTATAGGGGAAGTAAATATTATCAAACAATTTGGGAGGATGATTATTATTATCTGCTAGTAGATTAGTATCATCCTTGCCAGCTGTCTCTATAGAGACAGATGTTCCCTCTGCCCGGATTGTTGCAGATTTAGTGTTAGATGTGAAAGCACTTGCATGAGCTCCCCCAGCGTATACAGCACTGTTGGGCTCTGACCCATCACCACACACATCCCTGGCGTCTTGACTGTCGCCACCATAACCTTCAATATTATGATTATACCTTATGAATAAATCATATCTGGGAATAATTTTACCCTGATTTCCACTGCCATGACCAATATGAACAAAAACAGTAAGGTATTCGCCATTTTTACAATTTATTTGACTATTAAATCCAAAAGCACCCTTGAGAGAATTATAATTTGCCTGACGGCCCAGATTGGGGGGGCCCACGCGATCATCGCCCCCTATTATCAAATCAGTAGTAAGCCAGGCACTCCTGTCAGGCAGTTCTTTTTCTGGCACTGTGGGTTTTGTGATAGGGGAGTAACTGGAGCCCTCTGATCCAGTAAGTCCTATTTTGTCATTAACACCTGGTACTGTCTTTCCTGTTGCTCTGCCTTTAAAATTTTCTCCAGTAAAATTATCTACTCCGTATTTAAAAATTTCGCTATCATCAATTTTTCCTCTGATAGAACTTAGCTTGGGTACTACGCTAGCTGTTTTCCACCATTCGTTTACAGCACTGCTCTGATCTTCATCTCTGGGATTAAAAGATCGATTACCGCCCAATTTTCCAAAAGGATATTTACTTTGGACTACCGTTACTCCTGCTGCGGTAAGTGAATCGTCCCTGAAATCTACTACTAATTCCACCCATGCTCTATCGCGATTATCATAAAAATTTGCAATTCTACCAAAGTTATGCCATTCATATAGGGGAGGTTTATTTCCATCTGTAGATTTATCTACCCAAGCATCGCCTTTTAACTTAATACCATAATAGTTGTTAGCAGCTGCAAATGTCATTAAGCTACTAATTGAATTGGAACAATCTGAAAAACTAGGCGTTCCACCGCCCGTGATAGGTCCAATATCGCATGGTCCGGGTAGTGTTAACAAAGCCGGATTAAACACTGGCGATGCAGAACCAGACGCGGTGGAAACTGTGGGGTAAATTAAGTTTGTATTCTGCTGTAAAGTGGAGTCAACTTCAGATACAGCATTATTTAAGGGTTCAACACCTGATGGACTTGCTTGCTTGGAGAATTCAACCTGACTATTATCAGGTAAGCCTATGCCCGATCCTTTGGTAGCCTCAGTATTTGGGGGAGTTGCATTATTTTGTGCACTGGGTTCAACTATTATATTATTTTCTGATTTGTAACCTGCTCCCATATCACTGATATTGTTTGTATCATACGAACTACCCTCTGTTGCGTCGGGATTTTCCTCTGTGACTCCACCATATGAACCTGTGTTAGTATCAAAATTTTGAGTATCACTGGTGCCTGCTTTTTCGTCTGTAACCTGTGTGTAAGCATCGTTTGCTGTACCACCATTGGTAGTGGATTGCCGCTGATTGTCAGGTGCAACTTGACCTCCCCATCCAGTGTCACATTCTGGTCTAACTAATACTGCGTCCAGAGGAAGTTCTGTTAATCTTATATACTTGCATCTGGTTATTGTTCCATAATAATCCTTTTTAATGGGACTACGGGTTCCTGAATTCTGTGGATCAGGTCCATATCCTACAATTTGATTTTTATAGATATAACTTTCAGTCCAGAAGCATGCAACAAAAATTTCGTCAGGTCTAAAGGTAGTATCTGCAGGATCGGGGTAATTACCATTTACAAATACTGGTTCACCAGTGTCGTCTGTTTTAAAAGCATATCTGACTTCCTGCGAATTATAATACACGCTACTATTTGCCCAATCATTGGCGTTGTTGTAAGCATCATTGTTACTGGTATTAGTTTCTATGGTAAAACGTTTGCTATATTTAAATCTGGGCTGGGGACTATACCATCCTCGTGTGTGATCTACCATGGGATAATCATTTATTATTTTTTCTGAGGGCTCCACATCGCATGCCACCATGGGATTATTTCCTGGACAATGTCTAGGCTCTGCCCATCCCATGATAATATTTGCATAATCAGTAGCGTTGATTAACTCCTCTGCTACACTTATAACCTGGTACATTTCAGGAGTATTACCATCATTTGCTTCATAATATCCCGAACCCTTTCCAAAAGGTAAATCAATCGTTGAGCTACCATTATGGGAGGGGCGAGTACTTAATCCAGGTATTATCCCTGGCTGCCAGACATCAAATACATTAAATCCAGCTTTACTAACCTCAAACGATATACCTTGTTGGGACGCTAATGCATTAATGCTTGGCAGAGAATTCCAATTTAAGATACTATCGCTACCATTGCCTAGTGTTTTTCCTGACCGCCTAAAGGCAAATGGTTCAGGGATTAAGGATCTGCCAATATCTGCCGGAGGTGAGACTGGACCTAAACTAATGCTTCCTCTGCCGTAGCCGGGATATAAATTTACTTTGCTTGAGTCAAAACTTACTTTAGAATCATAATTTATACTATTACTTGCTAAACCGTAAAAGTTTCCTGCATGAGTTTGAGTTGCATAATAATCGTGTGGTTTGTTTGGGGGTATAGCAGTGTCCACTTTGATACCAATGAGTTCACTATTTGTCAATTGTACAATTTCGTACACTTCATAATAACCCTGTGTGCTAGGTTTTAACCTGTATCTGTACATCTTTACTGTACCAGCCTGTCTGTTGGAATCTTGTATGCTTAACAGTGTTTTGGGTATAATTTCATTGCCATTATTGTCCATCCATAGTGCAGGAAATCCATATTCCCTTGTACTCATTAAATTATATTCATATTGTGTTTGTCCGGGAACATTTGTATTATTTCTCTGTACCGGATAACTGCCAGCAATATTATCAAGTATAGCGCCATTTTTGACGTGACTTGTGGGCACATCTTTAGATGTTTTCTTTCTCTTAGGCAAAACTGTATTATTTTGCTGATTATGATAAGCATTGAGCGGGAAATATCCTCCCTGAGTATCTAATCCGTGTTGTAGCCAAATCATCCAGATTTTTTGTTCCTCATCATAATAGGTCGCACCCTTGGTTGGACCAATCTTTATGGCCCCTAGGTTAAAATTATTATCCTTCTGGTATTCATTCTGCGTAGACAAACTCATTACACCGGTTTCAATTTCAGAATCGTTTGCAATCCTTGCTAGTGTATTTTTATCTCTGATATATGGTCCATAATTATTAATTGTGTGAGCCGGCCTTAAACTCATGTCTGGTGCAAAAACAGGAGTACGATAGTCTTTAACCATAGGGAAACTAAATTGCATACCATGTCCACTGGGAGTTAACCACCCTCTCATTAGTGTGGCGGCACGATTAATATTTTCTGCTATTGCATCTGGGTTATTATAACTGTTAATAGTAAAGTTAACGCCATTTAATCTTATTTTATTATGATCCACAGTGGTCAAGACTGGAAATCTGTTATAGCTTCGATTGATCTCTCTGGTAATATTAACTTCCACAGATGCATTAGATTTAGGTAATACTGACTTTGAAATTGTTATAACCCCATCGCTCACTGTATAATTATTTGGAGCAATTACACTGGAATTACTAGCATATGTTACAGTAGTTCTGGTAAGCAAGGGTTCGTTCGTGGTTATATAAACATTTTTATTTTGCGACACACTTGTGGTTTCATATTTGTAGAAATGAACCGTTTCATCGCTCTGTGTCATTACTTCATCCACATAGATATCCATGCCATCTACTTTATTAATGGTGTAAAATCTGTTGTATGCTTTGGGATATGCAAAGTGCACACCAATACGCTTATTTTGAGAAGCATACTCTGGCGATATTCCGTGTGGATTAGTTGTGGTGATTTTTAAACCGCCCAACAAAACATTACCTGATCTGTCATTATCAAAGATATACGGAGCTGGTATATCAACATATGTAGTAAACGAATTATCACTGAGATCCTGATTGTAATCTATGACCACAGCATCAGCATTGTATGTACCTGAAAATACGTTGCCCAAAACCTTGATCTGATCACCTACATTAATGTCATCTACGTCAGGCATAACTAATCTGGTTTTATTCATGTGTACAAAATTTACATTCATGTATGTGTCAGTTTTAAATACACTTGGCGGGGGTGCATAATCGCCGCTGGGCAATGTTTTTATTGTATTAAACGAAACCAAGTCCATATTGGCATTGGCAGGATTTTGTATTACTCTAATTATGTTCCATAATCCATTCATGGCGCCTAGCGCTCCAGTGTAACCCTGAATCTGGATACTATCTCTGCCCTGAGTAAAAATATTTCCAGTGACATTTGCTGTTACATCAATGGAACCGCTAACATTTAAATTAAATACTTCTGAGGTTACGTTACTATAATTAAAATATGTCTCAGGCCGCTCTATTTGTAATGTTGTGGTTCCTGTGTTGTTAGTTGTTACATTAAAAACATTATAATAATTTTGCGTATCATCTGCTAAATTATCAGCATCTCCAAAATCAACATAATTTAAACTTCTTATTTCTGTGGAACTACTAAAATCCCCAGATGTAATCTGGGACATTGTATCTTTACTGTTTAAATAAGCAGAAGTTACAGTTACAGAATTGTCTGAGTTATCCAATATGACATATGCATATTTGCTAAGATTAGATTGAACTGGGGTAGTGCTAAGATACAGTGTACTTTGTTCAGCAAATTTCGATGCATTTGTAACATTTGCAAAAGTAATACTGCGGTTGTCAAAGTCTATGTCGATATTACCACTATCTATAATAGCCTTTTCATAATTACCGCCCGTAATTATTCTAATTGCATCACCTTCCTGTATGCTGCTATTTTGTATTCCACCAAAGGTAATTACATTGCTTAATTCATACCCATCCTCAACATTTGTAACATCTGTTATTTCAATTACAATCCCCCCAGATCCACTTTCCAAATTTTCTGGAATCAAAGTTAGTAAATCTCCCGACTGATATCCTCTACCACCATCTACTATGGATATGCTACTTAGGGTGCTAAGATATTTTCCACCCGGAGTACCTGCAGTATTCCACGTAGCTGAAAACAATGCTCCTGAACCAGTGGATTCACTATCAAAAGCCACCCTGACATTTCCTGCATTAGGGTTTGTTTGGGTTTCCACCTGTTCATTGGATTGTATAGATACATTTGATATAATGGGGTATATGACTCTCCTCTGAATTTGGTCTAAGCCGCTAGCTGACATCAATACATTGTTATAATAGTTGTCCCCACCGGGAATATAATTTGTAAAACGTCTCACAGAATTTTCACTAGGACCCATGCTACTGATTCTAGCTTCAATCATTCTGGGAGCTGTTAAATCTGTAATGGTGGTTTGAGCTTGTTGAATAATTGTTTCGTTTGTCCATACCACAACATTATCTGAAACATCTGCGTTTAGTAATGTCAGATAATAGTCTAAATATCTGCCAGTGTCCTCATCACCAATCATGTTACCATCAACATAGTTAAACAGACTATAGTTTGTAAATAAACTTACTTTATTATCTTGTCTGGCTACAAACTTAACATCTGTGGCTGTGTTTATATCTGAACCAGTGGGCTTTAATTCGTATACATTCCAATCGGAATTTTCACTATGGGCAATATGAATAGTATGGCCACCGGTGGGTTTAATCTTTATGCTTTCGTCAAACAAAAGTGGTAAGCTACCAATATCATATGCTTGATAGTTCACATTTGCGCTATTAACATATCCAGAATTAGGTATAGTTATATAATCCTTGCTGTCTCTGACACCTAAATAATTTATATCAGTATATTCTGGCCATAGTTGTGTGGTCATTTCACCCATGGGCTTTTTAAGAAACCTAGTGGGGTCGTCCACATCTAATACTATGATGTCATCATTGCGAATATCTTTTGTAATTTCATAGGTGCGTTCTCTACTAATTTTGCACAATAAATCATCATCTGTTGTAACATCTATGGATATATTACTTCCAAAAACATCACCGGTAAAATCGTCAGTAAATTTAATACTGGATTTTTCCACTAATTTTATGGAGATGTCGGGTTTCAAATATGTCGTGATGTCATCAACCAACTCTGTAGGAAGATACGCAGTGTTGATCGATATCAATCCTGGATTTACTGTATCGACTGTCCATACGTTTTTCCAGGTCGATGTAATAGTATTTGCTACATTCACGTTCTCTAGTATTTGGGGTTTAATGTTTACATTGCCAATATATAAATCCAGCATAGGGTAGTCATGGTTCTGCAAGCTTGCACTGGTTATATCATCAAGGTTTGCTGGTGCCCAGGGAGTTATATCGTATGTCTGCAGAAACACCTGATTATTTGCATTACCCTCAGAGTACACTAAACTCTGGTCTACATGTGAAAGATTAGCACTGCCACTGTAGTCCCCACCTGGCAGATAATTCCAGTTATATACCTCGCAATTTCCAGTAACTGTGCCTTGTGCATTTATTTCATAAAATTTACACTGCTCGATAATTTGATTATTAACAATAACGCTAATATCCTCCACAGTGGTTCTGCTTGTGGTATCTA
>Ga0181377_1000141_pt1 | contig 27883 bp, 37 predicted proteins | sample LowvirmetaG_9_FD_130160 | JGI IMG/M metagenome (GOLD analysis project Ga0181377, IMG submission 130160) | Marine viral communities from the Subarctic Pacific Ocean - Lowphox_13 viral metaG | ecosystem: Environmental > Aquatic > Marine > Oceanic | place: Subarctic Pacific Ocean | collected...
AGGATTATCAGACTACGATAAGCTATCAGGTTTTAGATGGAGGATAGATGTAAGCATGAGGTACGACAATGAAAGTTAGGACATACCATAAGAACGGAAAAGCTGTACAGTTTTTAGGCTACAGTGACATTGATGCATCCAACGCAGCTAAAGTTGTGATGGGTGAGGTAGGAGATGTCGGATACTTCAAGCCCAGACTAGGCACAGATGAATGGATATACGATTGGACATACGTAAAAGAATTAACTGATGCAGATTTAATGGAGGAACTAGGAAGATGAAATACAAAATAGTAGAAGTACCTTTGATATACTACGAAGTCCATGATGAAGATGGAAACGTAGCTTATGATGATGGAGGAGATAATCTCTTTGATACAAAAGAGGAGGCAGAAGATTTAATAGAAGATTTAAAGCTAGACGAAAGAATAGAGGCTTTAAATAGGAAGCAGAAAAGTTAATAGAGGTGTTAAAACAATGAGACTATACATGAATAAGCAAGGCGAATGGGTAGGCACTCAGGCGGCTGCTAGAAAGATAGATGCATCTATGGTTGATGTACCTACAGACAAGCCTAACCTACTCAAGTGGCTTAATACATTCACTGGTGCAATAGATGATGCAGCTAAGGAAGTTATAGACAGCAAGCCTAAGACTAGGACTGTGACACAAAAAGCACACGCATGGGAAACTATCAGAGAGTGTGCACAAAAGGCTTCCATAGATGATATGACTGTGGCATTAGCTGTATACATGGATAGAGTGCAAGACATTGCAGACAAACAGAAGGAGACACAACAATGAACTACAAGACATCACAAGGTGTAGAACTATCAGACGATGGGTACACCAAGGTAACACAAAAGAAAAGTTTAGGGTACGGATGGGAGGCTACGTTGTACAACAATGACCGACTTGTACTCACACAAGATGCTACAGGAGAGACACTGAGCATACCACCAGAGTCTACGCAAACACTGCGAGACATATTTAAATCTATTAATGAGGAGACATAAACACAATGGCTAACAACCAACTTAACACAATTATTAAACACCTTGAGACAGTAGGTAGTATCTCAACTCTAGAGGCTATCATACAGTACAGTATCATGGCGTTACCTAGACGTATCAAAGACCTTAAGGAGAAAGGGTATAACTTCAACAGCATACGCAAGTCACACCCAGTGACAGGTAAACGCTACACACGTTATGTATTAGTAGAGGATGCAGCGTAATGGTTTGGGCATTAGTATGGATGCAGCTACTAGTCACATCTCAATCAGTGAAATACTTTCACGTTGAGACATACGCTAGTCAAGAAGAATGCGTTGCAGCTATGAGTAATGCTGCTGTGCTTGTATCAAACAAGAGTGAGACACTAGCATGTCTAGAGCTACAAGTAGAGTAGTTATCATGCAGCGCAAAAAGAAATGGGTAGCGTATGATAAGGATGGATATGTTCTTGTCATATGCACAAACAAAAGAATAGTAGAGAACTTTGTAAAGAACAGGAGGTAGTATGTATTACGCACTAGACATATACAGTAAGACAACAAAGAAGATGTTTGCTTATCATTCAAGCGACAGCCGTAAGGATATATTGAAACTAAAAGAGATGTATGGTAAGAGTGATTTGATATACATCAAGGAGTGTTACGGAGAGACAGATGCAGATAAACAAATATACAGAGAGTCTTCCAAATATGGAAGTACCACAGTTGCCAGTTAGTATGCTGCAACATATGGAACAGATGGGTCTACTACCTGTCTCGCATGAAGATGATGGAGTAAACAATCTTGATATGCAATGGAGAAGTGAAGCTAACTATTTTAGGAGAGATGTATTGGATGAGAATAATCAACCATTGTTTTAATGAGTTATTAAGGTGGGCTATAACCCTATACATAATATCGCCTTTTCTGTACATATTTTTTATTTACATAGGAGTACTAGATTGACAGATGATGAGGTACATGAGAAAGACGATCCCCATGATGACATTACTGATAGTCTTGGGAATCTACCTAAAGAGAATACTGACAGCAATGAGCGTCCTGATAAACGTGATACTAGGAGGACAAAACAATCAGACGTTCAGCGCAAGGAATCACCAGTGGCAGAAAGAGGGAAAGCCTAACGTAGTTTATTTTATTGACATGCTTATTGGCAAAGGTCATTGTGTTGAGGCGTGGGTATATTGGAAAGTGAGGAGAAAATGGTAGACATACCTAAACATACATCGAAGCTATCAGTTATTGTAGACTTCTATCTGCACAGTGATGCCTTTCGTAGTCTAACTGGCAGCACACAAAAAGATTATGAGAAGCATTTGGATGCAGTACTTAAGACTACTGTAGAGGGTAGGCTCTTAGGTAACTACACAGTGCGTAGCATCAAAGCTAGACACACTAACCTAGCGTATGAGAAGTGGCTTGTGTCTGGTGTACGTACTGCTAACTACCGTAAAGCTATCTTGTCTGCTGCATGGAAGTACAGCTTGAGGTTAGACGTAATGGATAATGACCCAGTACGTTTGATCAAGACGAAGAGCACTAAGCCTCGCAAGGTCAAGTGGACTCGTGACCAGGTGTTACTATTTCTTGATACAGCATACGGTAACTTCAGGTGGCGCAGCATTGGGTTGATTGTACACATGGCATACGAGTGGGCGCAGCGTGTAGGAGACATGCGTACCTTGACTTGGGATAACATTAACTTCACCGCAAAACGTGTTGATTTAACACAAAGTAAACGTGGTGCTGATGTACACTTACCTATACCTGATGATCTATTATCTATGCTTAGACAACAGAGCCAAGACTTTGGATTCCAGAACTACGTAGCACCTAAGACTACACCAGTAGCAGGGGCATATGTGCCTTACGCAATTGACCACATCGATGATGCAATTAATGAAGTCAAGGAAGCTGCAGGACTACCAAAGAAACTAACAGCTATGGATCTACGTAGGACAGCAATTACTGAGATGGTAGAGGCAGGTGTTGAGACTCTTGAGTTGATGCAAGTGACAGGTCACAGGAATCCTGAGTCAGTCAAGCCATACCTGGTTAATACATTTAGTGGTGCAAGCAATGCGTTAAACAAAAGGAGGAGCAAAGATGTCTAGAAAAAGTGCAGATAAAATAAAACCCTTTAAAAAATTATTAAGTAATGTGTACTTAAATGCTAGTAGACCTTCGCCAACTAGACTCTCTTCAACACCTGATTATAAAGAGAAAAAGGTAGATCTTGATGCTCATTATTTAATGGATCTTTTCTATGACTACCAAAAAGAAAAATGTTATTGGCTAGACATTACTCTAAATCCTTTATGGGTATTTGAATCAGGACACCCTTTAGCACTTAGTGTTGATAGATTAGAGTATGACTATAAAAAAGGACAAGTTGTTATTTGTTCTAGATTTGCAAACTTAGGTAGGAACTCTTTTCCAGACAAAGAATTTAAAGAGGTTGTTAAATATATTAAATCTCAATGGGGATGGGATGAATATCTTTTAACGCCACCTATTCAAAAAGAACTTTTTTAAGAAGGAGGAATGAAGATGGTAAACATTAAGAACTACCTGGAGTCGCTTGATTTAAAAGAAGAATACAGACACAGAGGTGACTGCCCTAAGTGCAAAGGTAAGAACACATTCACTGCTACACGAGATGGTAGTGCGCTGTTGTACAACTGTTACAAGCTTGATTGTAACACCAAAGGTGTAGTGTCATCAGGTATGACAGCAAGAGAGATACAGCGTAAGCTCAAAGGGTATGAAGAACCTGAGTCAGAACATGAGGCATTCACTTGGCCTGAGTATGTAGTGACACCTACTGCAGAACACAGAGATCACGAAAGGTTTATAGGTAGGTGGGGCTTGTATGGTGAGGACTTGATGTACGATGTAATGGATGGACGTGTAGTGTTTCCTATCTATGACAGAGGTAAATTAGTAGGAGCTATAGGTAGATGTACATCTTACGCAGGGCAAGTTAAGTGGAAGCGTTACGATAGAACACCTACTGTATTCACTCGTGTCGTTGGTAAACCTAATGGTGTCGTAATGATAGTAGAAGATGTTATCAGTGCGACTGTAGCAGCTAAACTATTCCCAGGCTTAACAGGTCTAGCTATATTAGGTACATCATTTAGTGTGTCTAATATGCAACACTTAGATAATTTCTACAAAGTTATAGTAGCATTAGACCCTGACGCTGCACATAAAACACTAGAGTATAAGAGAGAGATAGAGGCTTGCACAGGGTTAGAAACTATAGCGTTAAGACTCTATGATGATATTAAATATAAAGTAGAAGCAGACATTAAAAAACTAGAGGAGATAGTTTAATGACACCAAGAGAAGAAGCAGAACAAGAAGCAAAGCTAACACACGAAGCATTTATCAAGTGGGTAAAGGTTACCTTCTACTGGATAATGGCAATGCTATTAGTACTAGCGTACTTTAACTTCGGAGTAGATAACAAAACAGGTAGCCAGTACAACGGTGCAGTATACGCACCCAAGAATATAGGAGACAAGTAATGCAACCAAAGAACGTACCATGTCATATCCGTATCAAGGTAGCACCAACGCAGCAGCAGAAAGGTAGAGCCTGTCGGTTACACGGTAAAGACTTCAAGAGTATTGCTGATGCAGCGAGACACTGGAATGTGAACTACTCGTGGGCAGCAGAACAAGTTAGTAAAGGATGGAACAAAGAAGGATTTCCTCAAAAGTATAGGAAGAGTTATGTCTGAACAATATTGTACAACAAAAGGTTTAGGGTGGGCATTCTTAACGTGTGCATTCTTGATAGTGGGTGTACCTGTACTGATGTGGTTAGCTTTAGAAGGTAGCAGTTGGTACGAAACATTTAGCATGATGAATCCAATGTGGTGATGATATGAAAAAGACAGCAATAATAGATGATCGTGTACCACTAGGTAAAGTTTACGTTGACTTGACAGTAGACGAAGTGTTAGAGGCATGTAAGAGGTATGCTTCAGATAAAGCTTTTGATGAAGAGTTAGCTAGGATATATAACAAAGATACAAGTTTTGATTGAGAGAGGAGATACACATGATGGAACTAGCATTAATCCGTACTATGTTGGACAAAGAGTTCTACGATAACCACAAGGGTATACGTTGTCCAGATAAGATATTCAGTAAGGATGCACGTAAGATTAAGCAGACGCTTGACTACGCTATGGATACATACGGTAAGAACATTACACCTACAGAGTTAGAGTCTTTGTTCTTTGTTAACAATACCAGTATGACTACAGCCAACAAGCTAGTCTTTAATGAGTTGTTTCAAAAGGTTGCACGAGAGAAGCCACTATCTACAGAGATAGCTGATGATGTATTATCTAAGTTATTTCAACAGGTAGTAGGTGAAGAAATTGCTAACCTTGGATTTGATTACGTTAACGGTTCACAGTCTAGCTTAGAGCCTCTACGAAACATACTGAGTAATTACCAAGATGATTTCCTACCCAACCTCAAGGTAGAGTGGGATGATACAAGTATTGATACATTACTAAAAGCCAACGACATACAGTCACAATGGAAGTGGAACATACCTACGCTTAGGCGTAAGACAGAGGGCATCAGCGCAGGACACCTGGTTGTTGTAGGTGCTAGACCTAACACAGGTAAGACTAGCTTTCACGCTAGTACAATAGCTGCACCTGATGGCTTTGCTTCACAGGGTGCTAAGTGTATGGTTCTGTGCAATGAAGAAAGTTATGAACGTGTAGGTGCAAGATACCTTAGTGCCGCTACAAGTATGAGCATGGATGAAGTTAAGACTAACATGGCGGTAGCTGCATTACGTTACAATCCAGTAGAGAAGAACGTGTTTATCAAGGATAGCACAGGTAAAGACATGGCATGGGTTGAGGCTATTATCAAAGCATACGAGCCTGACATTGTAGTTCTTGATATGGGTGACAAGTTTGCGTCCAAGACAAGTGATAAGTCAGACATCTATCTCAAGGAAGCAGCCATACATGCACGTAACATATCTAAGGAACACAAGTGTGCAATCATATGGATGTCACAGTTGAGTGCAGCAGCAGAAGGTTTAGTACATCCTGATCAATCTATGCTTGAGGGTAGCCGTACTGGTAAAGCAGCGGAAGCTGACTTGATGATACTAATCTCAAAGAACAAAGTGGTTGAAGGACAAGATGAAGATGAAAGTAATCAACGGCATCTTTGTATAGCCAAGAACAAACTCAAGGGTGGATGGCATGGTACTATTCACTGTGAGTTAGATGGTGATAGGAGTCAGTACTTAGCATGAGACTTGTAGTTGATGTAGAAAACACAATCACCAAACGAGAGAAGAAGAACATCCTTGATCCGTTTGAACCTGGACTTGAGCTTGTGCAAGTAGGTATGCAGAATGTAGACAACACTGACGAGACATACCTGTTCACACTTAACCATAAAGAAGATCAAGATGTGGGTGGCTCAAGAGCTAAGAACATACAGATCATACTAGATAACACAACTCTCTTGATAATGCACAATGCACAGCATGACTTGATGTGGCTATGGGAATCAGGATTCAAGTATGACGGTGACATCTATGACACGATGTTAGCTGAGTATTTGTTACAGCGTGGGCAGAAAGAACCATTGAGTCTAGAGGCATGTGCTGAACGTAGGAATCTAAACTACCAGAAGCAAGACACTCTCAAGGAGTATTACAAGAAAGGATACAACACCAATGAAATACCTTTACAAGAGCTTCTTTTTTATCTTAGGAGTGACCTCGACATTACTCGTGAGTTGTACTTTGCCTTGGAACAAGACTACGCCAAGCCAGAAGCAGAGTCCTTACATAAAGTCAGAAGTATTACCTTCCGCACCTGTAAAGCCCTTACCAGAATGTATATGTCAGGATTCAGGGTGGATAGAAACACCTTACAAGAAGTCCGACTAGAGTTTCAACAAGAGAAAGTTCAGATAGAAGACAGGCTACAACGCAAGACTCGTGAGCTTATGGGTGACACACCTATCAATCTCAACAGCCCAGAGCAAGCATCTCAAGTTATATTCAGTAGACGTGTGCACAACAAGAAAGAATGGGCTGACTTGCTTGAATACACTAAAACAAAGAAAGAGTTTGAAACAGTAATAGAAGAAAACAGTTCTGTCATTAGAAAGACTAAAGCATCTACTTGTCCTGAGTGTAATGGACGTGGCTTAGTACACAAGTTGCGTAAGGATGGTACACTTTACAAGCTACCAACTAAATGTAAGCCATGTGAGGGTAGAGGTTATCATCTAAAAGAAATTAACGTAGTAGCAGGGTTGTTATTCAACCCACCAAGTAAGAAGTGGGTAAGCGCAAATGGTTTCAGTACTAGTAAGGGCAACCTTGAAAGTCTTATGGCTACCGCTACAAGCAACGGCATGGAGTCTGCTCTTGATTTCCTTACTGACCTTAAGCGTTTGTCTGCTATTAGCAGTTACCTTAGTAGCTTCGTGGATGGTATCGACATATATACCAAGCCCAACGGATTCCTACACGTTAACCTTACCCAAAGTGTTACCAGTACAGGTAGATTTTCTGGACGCAATCCCAACATGCAAAACATGCCAAGAGGAGGTACATTCCCAGTGAAGCGTGTGTTCATATCACGATGGGAAGGTGGACAGATAATGGAATGTGACTTTGCTCAGTTGGAGTTCAGAGTTGCTGCATTCCTCTCACAGGACAGCACAGCCATGCAGGAGATCGAAACAGGATTTGATGTGCACTCCTACACTGCAAAGGTTATCAGTGATGCAGGACAGCCTACAGCTAGACAGGCAGCAAAGGAACATACCTTCGCCCCACTCTTCGGAGCTACAGGGTATGGCAGACCCAAGGCTGTAGCCGCATACTACAAACACTTTAATGAGAAGTATGAGGGTGTAGCTGCATGGCACGAAGAGCTAGCAGATGAAGCTGCTAACTTTGAAAAGATTACTAACAAAAGTGGAAGACAATATGCATTTCCTGGTGTTACCAGAAGAGCGAATAATAGTGTGACACACTTCACTATGATTAAGAACTACCCTGTCCAAGGATTTGCTACAGGTGACATCGTACCTGTTGTACTACTAGAGTTTGAGCGATTGCTTGAGCCGTTACATTCATGTTTAGTCAATACGGTACATGATTCTATGGTGATAGATGTACACCCTGATGAAGTAAAAAAAGTTTTGACTATAGTGAATACTATTAACTCTAATCTAAACTGTGTTATAAAAGACGCATACGATGTAGAAATGAATGTGCCTTTATTATTAGAAGCTAAAATAGGAAAGAATTGGCTTGACACAGTTGATGTTTAGAGTATAACTAACCATCTTTAACTTTAAAAGGAAGTAAGTAAAACATGAATACAGAACTAGCGATACAAAACGATTTAGGTATGTCTCTTGCAGAGGCAGTAGGTGTAAACCCTCAAAGTGGTGGCGAAAGAAAGACTGCTGCTTTACCTAGAGTAAACCTCATGCACACTGGTATTATGGGTGAGATTGAAGTTAATGGTAAGCCTATTAAGACTGAGGTTGTACCTGCAGGATCATACAAGATTACAAAAGGTGAGGATGATGTTGTCTATGCAACTAGTCCTACTGTACGTATCTTTGCAATTAGACAGCAGTGGTCTAAGTGGGATTCTAAAGAAGAGATGATGATGAAGACAGTTATGGCTAACGATCTTAAGGGTGACTTGAAAGATAACGTTGGTACATTTAATCTAGGTAGACCATCAGGCTACATTGAAGATTGGGATAGCGTACCTGAGAAGACAAAGGATCTGATACGCAGTATCAAACGTAAGAAGATTCTCTTTGGTGAGTTATCTGCAACAGGTGTTACTGATGAAGCAGGTGACCCAGTAGATGATATAACTAATATGCCTTTCTCTTTTGAAATACCACCTTCAAGCATTAAGTCATTAGACTTTGCAGTAAATGCATTAGGGCGTAAGAACATACTACCTATTCAGTGTACGTTCAAACTAGGTGCTAATGTAGTTGACTCTAAAACAGGTAATAACTTTGCTGTTATAACTTTAGATATGGGTGACAAGGTAGAGTTAAAACCAGAAGATCAAGAGATTCTACATAACTTCTTGGCATACATAACTACTCAAAACGAATACATTTTAAATGAGTGGGCTGAGAAGAACAAGGACACTATCTCTGATGATGATGCTGCAATCGTAGCAGAGTTTGTTAATGTAGAAGAGGCTGACTAATGAATCACCCTGCTGAACTAGCTGTGTTTGAATACCTTGGTAAAGCTGTCAAGGGTGAGACAGATATGGCTGAAGACATACGTAAGCAAGTTGCTGCTGATGTTGAGGCTGCACTAGAGAAGCAGTTCAGTGGTGGGCCTCGTGACAAGTTTAGACTAAGGATGTCCAACATTGGGCGTCCTACTTGTCAGCTATGGTTTGATAAGAATGACCCTGAAGATAAGACACCACTACCACCACACTTCTTGATCAATATGATCATAGGTGACATTGTGGAAGCAGTGTTCAAAGGGCTTCTTCGTGCTGCTGAGGTAGACTTCAAAGACAATGATAGTGTTACCCTTAAGCTAAAGGATGGTACAGAAATAAAAGGTGAGTACGACATGGTACTTGATGGTAAGGTAGATGACGTTAAGTCAGCATCACCTTGGTCATACAAGAACAAGTTCAATACTTTTGAAACACTAGCTAAGAGTGACAGCTTTGGTTATGTATCACAACTAGTAGGATATGCTGAAGCTGCAGGTTTAGATGTAGGTGGTTGGTGGGTAGTTAACAAAGCAAACGGTGAGTTTAAATATGTTGATGCAAGCCCTGTAGATAAAGACGAAGTAATAGAAAACATAGAAGATACAGTGGGTTACATCAATGAGGACAAACCTTTTGAGCGTTGCTTTGAGGCTATACCTGAGACACACTTTCGGAAGCAGACTGGTAATCTAAAGCTTGGCTCTGAGTGTGGCTTCTGTTCATTCAAACATAAGTGTTGGCCTAATCTACAAACTCGTACTGCTGTTATGTCTAAGGCACAGAATCCTCCAATGGTAGATTACGTACTGTTGAGTCCTGAGTATGCGGAAGCACATTAAAGGTAGGTATCGCAGTGGCCTGGAGAAAGAGGTTGCTGCGTACTTACGTAAGACACAAAAGAAAGTCAGATACGAAGTACTGAAAGTAGAGTGGGAAGACTTACGTTACCGCACCTACACACCAGACTTCGTGTTAGACAACGGTATTATTATTGAGACAAAAGGTATATTTGATAGCGAAGATAGACGTAAGCATCGTGAGATACAGAGACAGCACCCTGAGTTAGACATACGGTTTGTGTTTAGTAATGCAAAAGCTAAGTTGTACAAGGGTGCAAAGTCTAGGTACTTTAACTGGTGTGAGCAGCATAAGTTTCAGTGGGCTAATCGTGTAATACCTGAAGACTGGTTAAAAGAAAAAGGTAAAGAGATTACAGTTAAGAAGATAGAACTAAAAACAAAAAGGAAATGCTGATGGGTCATAGTTTAGATAATGATGAGATAGCAATAGTTATAAGTGCAGTAGATTACACAGACGATGGTAATTGGGATGGTGATACAAATGTGTCAATAGCAATATCACCTGAACACAACTTACCTGAACCTATTATTAATGGGATAGTAGATGTAGCAACTATGATGTCAGCATTCTTAGATATAGCAAATGAACACCCTGACATATATGAATTAGTAAGAGATCATAGAAATTATTTAATGACTTTGGAAGATGATGAAGATGATAATTCTGTTGTAATTAAAGAAGGTAATGTGTATACACTTAACAAATGGTCAAAGACAAAAGGGAGTGCATGAATGGAATCTACAATAACATTAACTGGTGATACAACTTTTAATCACGATCAAGTAAACAATCCAGTACACTACAATCATAGTGGCATAGAATGTATTGAAGCTATAGAAGCAATGACAGAAAACATGGCAGGATCTACAGCGCCACACGCTGCTAACGTACTTAAGTATTTGTGGAGACATGAATACAAGAACGGCTTAGAAGATATTAACAAAGCTATTTGGTATCTCAACAGGCTAAAGGATCGTTACAAGGAGCTACATAAATGATAACAGCAGAAGATATAAATGCATGGAAAGACATGTATGAAATGACATTCGGTGACTATCAGATAGAAGCAAGAAAGACTGCTATCTATCCTGAAGAACACAAGATAGTTTACCCTGCGTTAGGACTCGCAGGTGAAGCAGGTGAAGTAGCCAACAAAGTAAAGAAGATGTTAAGGGATGGGAAGTTTGACAGAGAAGATGTAGCTGCAGAAATAGGTGACTGCCTGTGGTACATATCAGCTTTGTGCCGTGACTTAAACTTCGACATGGGATATATAGCTAGATGTAATTTAGATAAGCTTCACAGTCGTATGGAGAGAGGAACCATTAAAGGCAGTGGCGATAAGAGATGAAGTTCAACATTAAACTAACAATAGAGATAGACGAGGAAGAACGAATACTACCAATAGTAGCAGAGATGCACGAGGAGGCAGTTACTGAGTTATTCCAAGATATTATTTATGATATTGATGGTGCAGTAATTAGAAAGATAGAGGTTAAAAAATATGAATAACTACTTACCAACAGACTACCAAAGTTTTATACACAAGTCACGATATGCTAAGTACATTGATGGCAAAGGCAGAGAGTCTTGGTCTGAGACAGTGGATCGCTACATAGAAAACGTTGTAGGAAATAAAGTAGATGCAGATACTAAAGATGAAATAATGTTTGCTATACTTAACTTAGAGATTATGCCTAGCATGAGAGCTATGATGACTGCAGGTGCAGCACTTGAGAGAGACAATACTGCAGGATATAACTGTAGCTATCTACCTGTAGATGACCCAAAGTCCTTCGATGAGGCTATGTACATCCTCCTCTGTGGTACTGGTGTCGGCTTCAGTGTTGAGAGGCAGTTCATTAGCAAGCTTCCCGAAGTACCTGAATTGTTCGAGAGTGATACTACCGTTGTGGTAAAGGACAGCAAGGAGGGGTGGGCTAAGGCGTTTAGACAAGTGTTAGCTCTCTTATGGGCAGGTGAAATTCCACAGTGGGATGTTAGCAGAGTTCGCCCTGCAGGTGCAAGGCTAAAAACATTTGGTGGTAGAGCTAGTGGCCCAGCGCCTTTGATTGAGCTATTCAACTTTGCAGTTAAGACATTCAAGGATGCTCAAGGACGTAGGCTATCTAGCTTAGAGTGCCATGATCTAATGTGTTTCATTGGTCAGATAGTTGTAGTTGGTGGTGTTAGACGTAGCGCCATGATTAGTTTGTCTAACCTCAGTGATGATCGTATGCGTTACGCTAAGTCAGGACAGTGGTATGACAATGCAGGACATCGTGCTTTAGCTAACAACAGTGTATCTTATACAGAGAAGCCTGACTCAGAAACATTCATGCGTGAGTGGCTATCTCTAGTAGAAAGTAAATCAGGTGAGAGAGGAGTATTCAATCGTGAAGCATCTAAAAAACAAGCTGCAAAGTTTGGCAGACGTGATCCTAACTTTGAGTTCGGAACTAATCCTTGTAGTGAGATTATCTTACGCCCATACCAGTTCTGCAATCTTACAGAAGTTGTGGTACGAGCCACGGACACGGTGGATGACTTGGATAGAAAAGTCAGACTCGCCACAATACTTGGCACGATCCAAAGCACGTACACAAAGTTCCCATACCTCAGAAAAGTCTGGACAACCAACACAGAAGAAGAAAGATTATTAGGAGTAAGTCTCACAGGTATAATGGATAACCCTCTTATGACATCTTCAAACAAAGGACTGGAGAAGACACTTGAACATTTACGAGAAACTGCTGTTCATACTAATGCTGATTGGGCTGACCGCCTTGGCATTCCACAGTCAGCAGCAATTACCTGTGTAAAACCTAGTGGTACGGTATCACAACTTGTTGACTCTGCATCTGGTATACATGCTAGACATGCACTTCATTATATCAGGACTGTGAGAGGTGACAACAAAGATCCACTTACACAAATGATGAAGGATCAGCGCATACCTAATGCACCTTGTGTGATGAAGCCTGATACTACTACAGTGTTTAGCTTCCCACAGAAGTCACCCAATAAAGCTGTAACTCGTAACGACTTGTCAGCCATTGAGCAACTGGAGACATGGTTAACTTATCAAAGACACTGGTGTGAGCATAAACCCTCTGTAACAGTGACAGTTCGTTCTGATGAATGGATGGAAGTAGGTGCATTTGTTTACAAACACTTTGATGAAATGAGTGGTGTGTCTTTTCTGCCACACTCTGATCATACTTATCAGCAAGCGCCCTATCAAGACTGTACAAAGGATGACTACAAAAAACTTTCAGCTATAATGCCAAAAAGTATTGACTGGTCAAAGCTTAGTGAGTATGAACAAGAAGATAACACAGTTGGTATGCAAACTATGGCTTGTACTGGTGACGTGTGTGAAGTAGTAGATATAGGAGCATAAAGGATAAACATAATGTTAGAACCAATTAAAGGATCATACTATAAAAAATTTGAACCTCAGTCTTATAAAGAAAATGATAGTAAGGCTAAGGTAGTAATAACAAAGTATCTAGAAAGTAATGGACACACCATTCTTGATACAGAGGAGGACTATTCTTTTGATATAAAGAGTGAGAAGAATGGTGCTAAATATTATAGTGAAGTAGAAATGAAGAACCAATGGAAAGGTAATTGGAATCCTAGTTGGAAAGAGATACGTATCCCTTATCGAAAGTATAAACTTATTAATAAGTATAAACAATTGCAGGGCGTTAAGACTTTTTGCAACTTTTATATCATACGTAATGATTGCGAAAAAGCTTGGAGGATAAAAGACTTTCAACTTACCAAAGAATCTGCAAAAGAAATATGGTTAGCTAATGCTAGACGTTATGAATACTTCTTTCATATACCATACCAAGAAGCAGAATTAGTAGACATAGTTTAAATACTGTGATATAATTACAACAACAATAAAAGGAGTTAATCATGTTGTTATTTAATTTATTAGTGCCAGTAGTTTATCTTTTAACAGCTATAGGTTCTTACGATAATGTAGTAAAGCCTGTAGCTAAAGCATCGTGGGAAACAGGTGTTGTAGTCTATGAAAAAAGTGTAGACATTATTAAAGATGTGACAACTAACGATCCCACAGAATAATGTTTGTATTAGTATTTATACTCTCTTTAGGGAATGGTTATGTACAAGTACAAGCTATTAATTATATTTACCCTACAATGAGGGAGTGTAAAGATAATGCAGTTACTATTAGAGAAAACCTTATGTTAAGTAGACCTTCTGATGAATCAACAGTACTAGCATACTGCACAGAAATACCAGTGGAGGTATAGCTAAGTATGAGCCTAGAAAAAGAAGCGCATGACTTTGTATCTAGGAGACACGATCATTTCAGAGAGGGTGTACAAAAACGTATTGAGGCATTAGATAAGTTTATAGCTGACAATCTATATCACACTAGTGAGACAAGAGAAGCTATGAAGCATCTAATGATATTACAAATGTGGGTAGAGCGTAGTGCAAAACTCAATGGTATAAAAAAGTAAGGGCGCTAAATGCGCCCCTATTTCTATTAATCTGCAGCTAATATTTTAGCTCTTTCTCTTGTTACTTCTCCTGATCTTTTTCTTAGCAACGCTGCCTCATCCACCATCAGTCTGTACAGATTAGTCTCGTATATACCCTTCTCTTCTTCAGTAAAATCTTCACTACCTTTTATATAATTAACTGCATCATCTATTGACATATCTTCTGTCTCAAATATACCACCTATACTTCTAGAATAATAACCACGATTACTTTTCCACATCATTTCAGATAACTCTTTTTCAGAGTTAGACATGCCTCTATACTCGCCTTGTATATATAGTTGATAATCCTTACGTAAAGAAGGTTCTGCAGAAGCATACCTTTTAAGTTGATCCTCTACTACACCACGATATAGCTTCTCAAGCTCTTTAAATTGTCTAGGTAGTTGAATACGTTTTTGTTGGTCTGTATAATTATTATACGTTTCTGTTTCTAAGAACTGCTCCATGTCACGAGCCATACGTCCTTGAGCAAACTGTTGAAAGCCTGTTTCTAAAAGTCTATTCTTTTCTCTGTATGGATTATAGATGTCTCTAAATGGATCAAGCTGCAGACGTGTAATCTCACGCTCTAGTGCATTCTTTGGCGGTCTACCTACAAGTCCAGTAAGCTGCTTGTCTAGTGGGTCTAGGATACGTAGTGGCCCATCACCCAAGACATTCATACGGATAGCATCATATTTTAAATCATTACCGAATGCATCTTTAGCGTAGTCACTTTGAAATTGTGTACGTGTAGCTGAAGAGAAAAACTCTAGATACTTTATAACACCATCACCATCAATGTTTGTATCGAACATCTCGTTAAACGTGTTAGCCATTACGTCTGTGTTAAAGTCTGGTAGCTGACGTGTTACACGTTGATACAAATTCATGGGAACATTAGTGCCGTACATATCAAGCATAGAGAATGTAGGGTCTTCAGTGTTAGGAATATAAGCACTGCGTGGATCAAACTGCCCATAGAAATCTTTAAAGACAGCCATAGGATATGATACTGGAGTAACTATGTCTGCCATAGATCTATTAAACTTATCCCATCCTTGACCTTCTAACCCTGATATCATAGCGTCAATAGTACCTGTGTCTGGTCTAAACTCTGAAGCCCCTAATATTTTAGCTAAATCTTTACGTATTTCTTTAGTTGGTTTAGTAGGCATACCTTCTAACCTACGTGCAACATAGTCTGCCATATATGCTTGCGTAGTTAGTGGCCCCATAGCAGATTGCCCATCATACCTACGATTATTATTAGGGTCTATTACTTCGTTCCATGAAGTACCATCATATATCTTATTTTGATATACATTAATTAAACCTATCATACCTAAGCTACCAGTAATAGCTTTACCAAATTCTTCATCTGCTACTCTTTTACCTGAAGCTATACGTCTAGCCACCGTAAGACCTGTGTAGTCTGATACAAACTTAGCCTGTGATGCAAGGTAACGTGGGAATGGAATAGCTAATGTAAGACCATAGTTGTGAATTGTACGTATGGCACTAGCTGCTGCTTTATTAATAGCACTAGCATCTTTACCCCCAAACCTACGTTGAAATGTAAATGCTAATGCTTCGTCTAATGCGTCTTGAAGTATATCATCTGGTAGGTCTTGTGTGCGTCCTTTACGCATCATGTCTAATACACTAGTACCTAATTCTTCATTGCCTAATTGTTTTAATTTTCTATCGATAGTACCTGCAATAACAGCACGTTTAATTACACGGTCTGACATAGTGTTCAGAACATTCATAGCTGCGCCTACTTTAGAAAACTTATTACTACCTGCAATGGCTTGCTCTGCTATAGCTGCATCATAAAAAACTTTTTGCATACGCTTAGGTGCATTCTCATGTAACATACTAGTCAGTGCATCAGCAACATAACTATCAGACGTAAGATACTTAAGGTTATCCATAGAGCCTTTTAGTGTTGCACCTGCAGTTGCTTCAGGGTTACTACGTATAGTACGAACAGCAGCAGTAGTAAGTTGATCTACCAAGTCTATACCTGTCATGGCTCCAGAAAATATATTGTTACGCATTGTTGTAGCAGGTTGAGATGTCATAAACATACGTCTAGCATTCTCAAGGTCTTTTAAATTGTTAATAAAAATAGAAGACATACCTTGCTTCACATCTTTCATAACCTTCATTTCATCAGACGTAACAGGTGACATACCTGCCTCAAACAAAGAATCAACTCTTTTAGCGTAAACTTTGTCTCTAGCTGTACGAGAACTACGCAATATACGAGCAGCATCTGATACCTCTGATGCATAAGCTACTGATAATTGTTCTCGTGACAGGCTATACTTCTCACGTATATTATCAATGACAGCCAGTGCTTTACCATCACCGTTACTAATACTATCAGCAATAACTTCAGTGATACGCTTGCCTTGCTTGACCATATCATCTGTGACACCCATCTCTTCTGCTACTTCATAACCTGCAGCAGCGATACGTTGTATAGTGTCTACATCAAAGCCACCTATAAGTCCATCAGGTAGGTCAGAACTAAAAATGTCTTGTCGTACAATCTTACCTTCCTCTACCATACGTGGATCAATAGCACGTAGCAAATTGTTAGACACATATTTCATTAGTGCCTTACCTTCTTTAGTCTTCTTAGCTTTATCTGACAGCTTCTTAGCTGCTTCCCTTGCGGCTGCACGTCTTAAGTTTAGTGCCTCCTCCCCCTTCTTTCCTGCTTCCATAAGTTTTTTAGAAGCACGATTAGATACAGTACGTCCTGCTCCATACAAAGTTAAACCAGGTACAGCACTAGCTACACCTGATACAGCAGCTTGACCCAAGCTTACATCACGCTCTTCACCAATGGTCTTGCCGCCAATCTGACGAATGCGTTGGTTAGCTAAGTCTGTTAGAGCACCAATGCTACCATCAGCAGCAGCAGTTATACCTGCCTTTTTTAGGTTACTCATAGCAGCCTTACGTAACATAGAAGCAGACACTGCTTTACCTGCACCCTTAGCTAATTCAGCTCCTGCCTTAACTGCCACAGCGCCTGTGCCACCAGTAAATAATCCTGCAAGAGCTGACGCCATAGTAGTAGGTGAAGATAATACAGCACCTGCATAGTCTTGAAACTTTTCACCACCACGATCAAACCAACCTTCACCTTTAGAATTATCAAAGGCAAACATTAAACGACTGAAAGCTTGTCTCTCTTGTACTGGAGTGTTGTCATCAGAAATGTATGAATAGTCTTTATACATAGTACGTTCATTAATAGATTGATACCGCATATGCTCTAACACTTTATCTGTTATATCAGAGGCAGACATATCTTGTAAGTCTTCGTCTGTATATTGCAAACGATCACTTTTTAAAAAAGTCACAGCATCTTTTAGAAATACACTATCAAGAGTTAGGTCAGACAGTTTTTTATCTTTCATTGCCCCTGTAGTGTAGTAGTTATATTGTTCTGCCAAGGTGCTAATCCTTATTGCCTGATATTACTTATTACTTGTTTGTATATTTTAGCCATCAAATCTATATCATTACCATATGACATAGTTGGTATATCTAAGTTACCAGAGTTTTCTTCAAACCATGCAGCTAATGCAAACTTAAACTCCTCTTCCTCTTCTTCTCCTGTAAAACCGTCCTCACGTAGGAAAGATATAATATCATTATTGTATGCATCTATAAAATTACGAGTGGTCTTTATCTCTCCAGGTTCATCTGCCTCACTATCTACTTCGTTCATAAATGCATCACTACCTGCAAACCACATATCTAAGTTACGCACAGGAAGACCTGCATCTTTGCGTTCTTTACGAGACAATTCTTTCCAGTCTGCTTTAGATATAGATGCCATAGCCTCACGCATACTAGCTTGATTTTCTAGATTACGTTTAGCTACTGCTCTTGCACTAGCGATAGCAGGTGGCTGCTCTGCTTCAGCTTGTATTTGCTCTAACTCCTTCTTTAGAGCGTTCTTTACAACAGCATCAGTCTCAGCTTCGATCTTACTCTGTAGTTCTTCTACTTCTTTGTCTTCTACTTCAGGTGCAACAGGAGATTCTGAAAGTACTTCAATCTCAGGCTCTTCTAATACCTCGTCTAATATCTTTTCTGCGTCTGTTACTTCTGATACCTCGTCAAATGAACCAGATGATGACCTTCCTCCTTTAAATATATCTTTTGTTTGTTCTACTACTGGTTCTGAATCAATAATTTTTTCAGAAGAAGTCTCCTTAACTTCAGGTACAACACCATTAATAATAAATGCGTAGTCTTCAGCAGAGAAGCGGCCCTTTTCATTATATATACTATTTATGGCTGCAATAGCTTTGCCATTCTCTACGTTAGACATAAGACTTTGTAGCTCTGCTACTCCTGCAGTACCACCATCAATCTGTGAGAATATACCTTCTAGTAGATTTCTCCTAGCAGCAGGTCCAATTAAACCAAGTCCAGATCCAGAGTTAACAATCTCTAATTCAAGTTTAGACATAGCCATAGATGCTTCTAACGCATTGTCACGCATAACTTGTTTATTGTCGAGTTCAATTCCTGTAGTTGTACGGAAAATATCTGGATTAGAGATATCTGCACCTGCTAAACGAGTAGCAAACATAGAGTTAAACTTACGTTGTGTACTGTCGTAACTACCCTTATCATAATCTATATCATCAAATAATATATCACGAGTACGAGTAACACCAGGAATAACTTTCTGTTTCATACCTTGTGTAGATTGAAAGTACTCTAGATCTGACACATCATATCCCATAACCTTCATTGTCTCTAGCTGCTTTTCAGCAGACATCTTAGGATTAAGTCCAAGGAACTCAGCTAGACTAGCTGCACCTGTGCGTGTCTTTGCAGCTTCACTTTTAGGATCTTCTTCTTTATCAAGCATGAGACTTTGTATACCCATGATACGTGCAATAGCTTGATCTCTTGTAGTGTATTTAGGTAAGGCTTCTTTTGGCATATTGATTACGTTTATAAAATCTTCTTTACGTACAGAGCTTCTTCCCGAAGCAGTACGATTAGCATCTTCTGTTATTATATTTTTATATAGCTGAGTAATGTCTGTACCTTGAGTTAATGCAACAAACTCATCATCCGTAACATTATACTTAGTCTTCATCATATCGCCAATTTCAAGAATGTTTTTATACTCTGCTGTAGCTTGTGCATAACGAGGTGCAACAGCTTTAGCGGAAGCTATACCTTGATCAACAAGGTCTTGCATACGTTCTTTAGCACCTTCAATACCTTCTATTATTGTATTAGTAAAACCTTTAGCAAAACCTGCTGAGAAACTCATATTATTATCCTCTTGCCATTAATCCTACAGCATCCTCTGTAGGTTTTTCTTGTTGTATTTCTTCTGGTTCCGCTAATTCTTCTTGCGTTTCCATTATAAGTTTTTCACCTTGGTCTGCTTTGTCAGGTACAATCTTACCAGTTTTCATTGCAAGTTTGGCTTCTAGTTTAGCTTTACGTTTTTGTTTAGCCTTAGCATCCTTATCATCATATTCTGATAATGTCATTTTGTATTCTATACCAACAACATCAGCTAACGCTTTAATGTGGGCAGATAGAAGAGGTCTAATAAGAAGCTTCACATCAATACTGTGATACCCTTCTGTAATACCCATGCTAAGTAAACTACCTGATACAATATCAACAGGAATCCCTATCTCTAACATATCCATTACATCTTCAAGGACATCCTCATTAGTTAATCTTTTCATGTACATCTGAAGAGATTCCATAGGATCTGTTATCATAGGAGGATTTTCCCAAGGGCTATTCTTAGGCTCTGCTGTTAAAGACTGACCTGGAATTGGCCCATCAAAAGGAGATATCGACATTTTATATATACCTTATTTAGTGAATCCTGCGCCAAAGTATAATCCTACAATGGCTGATACAATGTGTGTGTCTAGTGGTGTGATTACAAAGCCTTGTGCCATCTTCCACTGTATAGCTTCGTTTGGCCCAAACAACCAATTCATAAAACCACCAGTAGCTTCAGTGTATCCTACATACACACTTACCTCAGGATACCATACTGCGACTAGCTTTGGCAATACAATTATTGAAAACACAGCAGATAAAGCTATAAGCCTACGTGTCCACGCAAAGTGTGAATCATTCTTACCTGCGTCACGAGCATCCTTTACTGCAGACCTCCTGAAGTTAGCACGTTCCATGAGCATGTCATTCTGTGCTTGCTTAGACTTTATTGATTGGCCCCATATAGACATTACTCCACCTAGTATAGTGGAGAAAAGCATGGTGATTAGTTCTAGTGGTAGTCCAAACATTATAGTGGTGGCCTCTCCATTGCTCCTGCAGGTTTTCTTCTAGGACGAGGCGATTCACTTACTTGGCCTAGCATTTTAAGTGATCCCTCTACTTTATTTAGAATATCTTTTGTTTCTTCTATTGTGTGCTGTGCTGAATTACCGCCACTAATACCTTCACTGTAATAAGAATCTCCTGCTTTTAAATCAACTTTAGGCCAAGGATTTTTAGTGGTAGGGTTAGGATTTTTTGGAATATCAAAGGGTACTGGCACTGAAGCAAACTCTTTTGCTAATGCTAACATAGCATCATTAACATTTGATTTTTTAATAGTTTTATTATCTTGATATAACCAAGTCTGTAATTTTCTTCCTACTTTATCTGTTAATAGATACGTACCCATCTTTTCCTGTAGATCAGATGTAAAAACTTGTATATCAGATAAATTCATTTTTTCAACAACTAAATCAAATGTTTTAGGTATAAACTGAAACTTACCTACAGCAAAAAGTCTATCTTTGTCTTCTATAGATAAATCCATATATTCTTTTATTTCTCCTACAGTGAGCTCTGTTAACTTTTTACCATCTCTAGTTGTTGCACTAGTAGAGTTTTGTATTTTACCTCCTATAGTGCCACTATGAGAAGATTCATAACCTCCCTCACCCTTGCCTATAAAGTTAAGGAGGTCATTAACTTTCCCATCGGTAGGCTGCACCCCTTCAGCAGGAGTATCAGAGTCAACATCACCAACAGTTTCATTTATAATTTCCTTATCTACAGGGGGAGCCATTAATCCTTTACTTGATGTAATATCACTTTGATTAGACATTATTTCTTTAATAAGACTATCTGGTTCAATAAGCTCTGGTTCAATTGGCTTATCAGCCACTGTTTCAATTATAGGCTCTGACTCAAGGGTAATTGTAGGTAAAGCATCTGTTGTCATATCAACAGTAGGCATCTCTGGCATTGGCATATCCTGCAAAGATATACGCAACTCCTCACGAGCTTCCTCTACTTTACGTTCAGTATCATTCCACCAATCAGAAAAGAACTGCATTATACCAGAAGAGTCTTCATCCTCTTTAGTAAAAATACCAGTATCGTTTGACTTCTTGTTTAACTCAGCGTCACGAATATCTTGAAAATATTCTAGTAACTCTAGTGGGTCTGTTGTCTTTGGTGGATCTATAAGACCTGCCATCTTTGTTTACTCCTGCTATATCATCCTGCTATTGAAATAGGTACATTTAATATTTTACTCAGAAAGAATTTTGAAGCTGTAGCAGTAAGTGCACCCATAGCTGTACCTTTTACTGTATCTGCTTGCGCTTTGTTATTAAGTTCTGCTACTGTTATAGCACTTTCACGTTGTAACAAACTTTCCGTTGAACGCCACGCATAATCTAGTATATCACGTTCAGCTTGTATCATGTTAGCATAAGCTTGCATAGTTAAATTATTTTTAGCCATAACACCTTCACGTATAGCTTGATTATCTGCTGCAGTATCTGCTGTTGCAATAGCTTGCTGCCACGCTGCATTAGACTGTGCGATAATCAAAGAGTTCTGTGCATTGAATTGATCACGAGCATTTTGTTGTGCAGTGTTAAACTGCTCTATAGCATTCTCTTCACCTGCATTAAACATAGCGATAGCATTCTGTTGTTCAGAATTAAATTTATCAATGTCATTAGAGATGTTAGCTATAAACTGATCAAGCTGATTCTGACTTGCTGCATTAAATTGTGACTTTGCATTTTCTGCTCCTGCATCACTAAGTATAGAATTGACTAACGCTTGTGTCTTAAATATAGCAGCTTGTTGTTCGTTAGATAAGTTAGACATATCTGTTTGTAAGAATGCTTCAGCTTTTTGTACGTTAGCTTTCATATTGTTTGACAAGTTAGTTACATCTATCTGAGACATAGCTGCTGCATCAGCTAACACTTTAGCACTTGATGAATTTAGATTAGCTATATCTGTAGTGCTTGTAATACGTGCATTCTCTAGTGCTACTTGCTGTTCTGCAGTAAAGTTCATATTAGCAATGTCAGCTATCTTAGCAGCATTTTGAACTCGTGTCTGGAATGCTTGATCAAACTCCATACCTAAGAACTTAGCACGTTGCTCTGCAGCAAACATGGCAGTCTGCTGTCTGTTAGACAAGTTCTGAGCTTCAAAACCTGCTACCGTCTGTGCATCTTGCATAGCTATAGGTAATGCGGATTCCATAGCAGCTTGTACAATAGCTTGTGCTGCTAAACTAGAAGAGCCTAGACCTCTTGCAGACATAGCTGCTGCAGCAGTACGCATAGCACCTGCAGCCCAGGCAGGAGGTTCCCCACCTTCAAAGTCAGCCATGAGTTTAGTTAACTGCCCTTGTACAGTAGCATCTGTAGATGGTGCACCAGTAGCAGCTTCAAAGTTAACTGCTTCCTTTACACGATCCATATCAACTGTTGGACCTTCTATCATCTCACCTGTCATCTCTACACGTTTATCAGGAGCCTGTACTTGAATAGCTTCTTCAATCTGTGCAGCAGTTAATCCTAGCTGTGCTAGTTCTTGAGGTGACATATTAGCAGCTTCTGCAAGAGCTTCTGTGCTTGGCTTACCTGTTGCCGCTACTAATGTGTTTACTGTAGTTTTTACATCAGCTTCTGTTGCTGTTACTGTAGCTTCTGTAACTTCAGGTACTACTTGATCATCTATATCCGTAGGTACTGCAGCTTTTTCAGCAGCAGCTTGTTCAGCTATAGCTGCAGCAGCCCCTTCTTCATCAGCAATCTTTTGTGCTTCGGTTTGTTTTATTTTTGATGCATTAGCTTGTCTTACAATACTACCAGGATCGGCAAAGGATTTGTAACGTATACCCTCAGTAGTGAACTCACCCTCAGTACCTTCTAATGTTGGTGACTTGTATTCATACTCTGCAGCGCCAGGTAAGTCATATTCTTTTGCTTGGAATAAACCCATTGCTTTTTCTGCAGAGGCAAAATCACTAAATGTTTGTACAGACCCTTCAGGTGAGATAACTTTGTATGTAGTAGTTTTTGTACTTGGATCAAATACAGAAGATATTGATGCCCCTGTAGTTGTAGTTACAAGAGAAGTTTCTACAGGACTATCGGGTGTTTTCATAGACTCTTCAGCAGAATTTCCTGAAAAAGTAAAGCCATTAGATTTAGCCCAAAAATCTAAGTCGCTCAAACCTGAACTTTCTCCCCCTCTAGGAGAGCCTGGTATTCTATCACCGTTTTTGTCAACCATCTCAAATACGCCAGGAGAGATTTCTACTACAGTTACAACACCATAATTAGTAATATTATCAAATATTAACTGATCTGCAGTTTGTTTTGCTAAAAGATCTTCAATGTTTTTAGTATCAATACCTGCTTCGTTAGCAATTTCAATTGTAACTTGTTCTGTTGAACCATCACCATAAGTTACGGTAACAACACCAGGAATAATATTGCCATCTTCTCCGATAGCAGGTGCACTATTAGTTACAACCTTATCATTTATAGTAGGTAAAGTAGGTCCATCACCTTCATCACCACCTTCACCTTCTGTTGGTTCACCACCTTCACCTTCTGTTGGTTCACCATCTTCACCTTCTGTTGGAGTAGGAGCAGTTCCTGGTGCATAAGCTTTTCCATCAACAAACTCCCAACCATACTTCTCAACAAGTACCTTGTCAATACCTGTAGGTTCAGCACTAGGTTCTGGAGCAGGAGTTGGAGCAGGAGTTGGGGCTTCTGGTGCAGTGCCTGGTGCATAAGATTTATCTGTAGCAGGATCATAAGTCCAACCATACTTATCAACAAGTATCTTGTTAATGCCTGTGGGTTGGGGAGTTGGCTCTGGTTCGGGAGTTGCAGGAGCATCTGGTGCAGGAGCATCTGGTGCAGGAGCAGGTGTAGCTGCAGGAGTTGGTGCTTTACCTGGAGGATAAGCTTTTCCATCTACCATTTCGTAACCATATTTTTCTACAAGTACCTTATCAATGGCAGCTTGGTTTGATGTAGCAGCAGGAGCAGGTGTAGCAGCAGGAGCAGGTGTAGCAGCAGGAGCAGGTGTAGCAGCAGGAGCAGGAGTTGCAGCAGGAGCAGGAGTTGCAGCAGGAGCAGGAGTTGCAGCAGGAGCAGGTTCTGGTGTAGCAACCCCAGAGTCTGCAGCAGGAGCAGGTGTAGCAGCAGGTGTAGGAGCAGGTGTAGCAACCCCAGAGTCTGCAGCAGGAGCAGGTGTAGCAGCAGGTGTAGGAGCAAAATATTTACCATCCTGCATAGTGTACCCATATGTATCCATGAGTACTTTACCGATACCTGCAGTTGTAGATATACCACCTCCCTTAAAACCTTTTGAGCCAATATCTATTCGTGCTCTTGCTATATCTGCAGAACGTCCAAGCATTGATGCAGCTTTAGGGTTAGACATAACAAACTTATTTATGTCATCCTGTTGGGCAGGACCAGTATAACCTAAAGGCCCAAGCAATTTCTTTTGTTGTTCTGTTGTAAAACCTGCAAACTTTTTAGCCATGTCTTATTCCTTACTTACCCATTGTCATCCATACCGCACCTGCAATAAATGTCAGGACTCCAACGGTAGATACTTTTACTAATGTTGACCATATTGATCTGCGTGTGTCACGCCACGCTTCTATTAAGTTACGCATCTCTAGTATATCTTTTTGTGCATCATTATCAAGTAGACCAATAGAACGCAGTGCCTCCTTAGCACCACGCCTAGCTGCGTTGTCTAGCATTGTCTCTATCTCTTCTGGGGTTAGTTTGATGTCACTCATAGTTTAACTTATAAATCCTTAGTTGTCAAGATGTTACGCTATTGCGTAGAAGATGTAGTTTTCACCATTATTATTGGGGCTATTACCACTTCCCCCATAGAGCACTTTAAAACCACCAGAATAAGGCTCTAACCAATCATAACTATTGTTATGTGCATTTGTGCCATTTAAACGAATCCAATAAGAGTTTGGTGAAGCAGTTAGACCTCTAGCTGTATCCCATACGCTCCAGTTGCCAACTGAATTACTTGTATTTTTAGTTAAAACAAACCTAGCTCCTGACGAGAAGCCACATTCAATGTTTTGATTAGTGCCATTTCCAGTATAACTTCCAACTTTACTGACACCTGGGCAAGTAGCAAAAAGATAGGATATAAAATCATCTCCACTTTTATTAGTGTAGCCATCACTACCAACAGTAAATCTTGCATCAGTTGGAGCTGTATTATCCCAAGTTGCTGTATTGGTAAATGATGGTGCATATGAGTTTAAGTATAACCCTTTATTATTTCCTAATGCCGAATGAAAAACAGTCCAATTATATGTTGTTTCTCTAGATTTTACCCACATCATTTCAGGTGCTACCTTCAAGTTATGAAGAACATTATGAGTACTGCCACCTGTACCCTTGAAGCAAACAACATCAAAATAGCCTGGTGCTCTTTTCCAAGTCCAACTTACAATATTAGCCGTACCACCCCACCAAGCAGCATCTAAATCTATAGTTCCACTATTATCATCCCACATTTCAAATGTGCCATGTGAGATTGTCGTTTGCGCTGCGTTGGATTCGGTAGCTAAATATTTATGACCAGTGATTCTAGGTATAATATATCTGTTGTTACTACCTGTTGTGGGTGTATTAATATTCATGTCTGGAACAAAACCAAGATTATGAGTATTACTACTATTGGTTGTTATATTAGCAGAAAAAACTTTAGTCGCATCTTCTGGAGTAAATAGTGAGCCACGTTTTATTGCTACATAAATATATGATCCACCAGAGCCATTAAGATTACTACCACCATATTTAAGTTGAAAACCGTTAGAGTTTACGTCTAATATTTCGTAACCTGTTTCATCTGCGTAAGCACTTTCAGCATATTGTATTGCATCCTTATGGCTCGTTTCTATCCCACGCATAACGTCAAATAAAAACCAACTACCTGAATAATTATTACTCTTCATTAAAAGCCACTGAGGTTCAAACCCTGTGTTAATGTTAATAATAGGCCCAGTAGTAGACCCATTTCCATCATAACTACCACAATGAATAATGTCTTGATTAGCCTCTGGGCCAAACGTACCATTCTGATCGTGATGCGCCCAGATATAGGCTACGTAGGTTTGTCCATTTCCATTTGTAAATGAAGAGTTACCTACTGTAAAATTTGTACTTGTTGGTGCTGTGTCTTGCCACCATGTGTTATTGTCATAAAATACTTCAGTTGTGTTTAGTGTGCCATACTCTGTAGCACCTCTAGCTCTATGATATACAGCCCAATCTTTGATACCATCTGTACGCTTCACAAGCATAAAACCAGGAACACTGCCTAAGTTATGTGATATTTGACGATTTGTTTGACCATTTCCAGTATAGGTTACTATGTCAAAAAAGTTTTTGGCTTTACGAAAGCTCCAAGAAACATACTTATTGTTAGTTGTCTGCAATTGAGACATGGCAGCAGTAGTGAACCCATTATTGTTAAAGGTGTACAAAGGACTTGAACCAAAATAAGAAGATACATTTCCTGAAGTGCCTTTATTAAAATTAGAGCTTAATGGATGGTTACTGCCTAAATCCTCACTAAGTAACCAATTATTTTGAGTTGAGCCTCTATTTTTTATCCAAACCAACCCACCTTCGCCATCAAGATCTAGACCATTAGTAATGGTATTTGAGTTTGTACCACCCTTATACAAGTGTGTGCTAAAAACTTCATCTACATCAAGCCCTGCGCCACCTGCTCCACTTGCACTTTGTAATGCTTGTAATATATTTCTGTTTGACATTGTATACTTTCTTATTAAGCAGCAGCGTCTATTGCTCTTGCACCATACCAG
>Ga0181377_1000142_pt1 | contig 27827 bp, 27 predicted proteins | sample LowvirmetaG_9_FD_130160 | JGI IMG/M metagenome (GOLD analysis project Ga0181377, IMG submission 130160) | Marine viral communities from the Subarctic Pacific Ocean - Lowphox_13 viral metaG | ecosystem: Environmental > Aquatic > Marine > Oceanic | place: Subarctic Pacific Ocean | collected...
CGTTCGATTAACCATGTAGGTAAATCATCGTTTGGATTAGCAAGTTCTGTTTCTTCTTTGTATTCGTATGCAATAGATGCAAACTCAGCCCAAGTTCTAGTAGTCAACTGTAATAAGTTGATGCCAGTTGATTGTGGATCTGTTTCCAACAATGGTAAAAGACCGTCTGCAACTGTTTGTACTTGTTGAAGATAATAATCTTCTTCTTTCTTTCGTTTTTCATCGTCCGTTGAATTGAACACCATGATTGTATTCTTTTTAGATTTGAATACGTCCATGATTCCGTTGACTCTTGACTGTTGAAAGACAGGTTTGCTGTCGTGGTCAAGTGCATATTTTCTGTAGTAAAAGTCAGGTAGATGCACAGCATCTTGAGTGTCTCTTACTTCTGAACCAACCGGATCACCGTTGGTGTCCGGAGTATACATAGACTCGTCTGTTTTAAGTGGGTTAACCAACTCTGGTCCTACCTCTTGGTCTGACGGGTCAAAATGATCTACTGTATTTCCCATAATTTCCTCCTATGGATTTATCTAAGTTTATTCTTCTAATAAGATTCTTTAAGTACTTACCAGATTCGATATGTTTAGCTCGCTCACGCATTTCGCTCACTTCAGCTTTTTGTAGTACCTCGTTGGGTACACTTACTTCTTGTATACACATAATTCCTCCATGTATTTCACAAATTACACTTGCCATATATAAAACTTACTACAGGATGTAGTAAGTTAACACTACTCAATTAAGCAAGTAATCTGTTGCTGGCTGTTGAACTGAGCAGAGATGCGATAGTGGTGAGGATCAGAGTAGTGAAGAAGCGAACGCGTAAGCGTGCGAATGAACGGTGCGCCAAAGCGCAACTCCCGAAGCACGGCTCGCAAGCGAGGGAGCACGGTCCCCGTGCCCCGAGCGTACACTGCGAAGCAAGATTAACAAGTTGGCTTAGCAACTTGCTCTTACACAATAAAAAATAAACTGCATAGCAGTTTTCATTTGTTACCTACATAAAAAAAGGGAACACTTGCAAATGTTCCCTTAATAGCAATTTACTCTGTTAGTTATGTGTGAATGTTTTCCTAACTTTATCCGAGCGGAAGGACGCCAATCGACTCTAATTTATACCCTACGATTTCACTGGGTTGTTCAATAACAAAAACTATGGAGTTTTTGTGTAATAGTGTTGAGCTACATGTTCCTGAATTTCTTCAGCAATAGTCGCTTGTGCAGGGTCTGGTGATACAGTAGGACCAACAGGTGTTTTATTAACACCGCTGTATCCTTCTTTAAACCCAGTAACAATACTAGATGTAGACGAAGTCGTTGAAGATACAACAAACTTTGTCAGTTTGCCAAATAAGTTGGCAGTTCCTTTCAATATATTCATAATTTACTCCTTATATAAGATTGAATATTAAGTGACGGTGCTGGGTAGGCTCAAAGACCGTTCTGTCTAACCGAAAAGGTTAAGTTCCCCCAGATTCACCGTCGTGCCCGACTTCTCATTCGAGCATGTGCTTTCGGTAACAACCCCCATGTGTGTTAACAGGCGTCACATGGTAGCCTTAAGAGTTACGCTACTGGTAACTCTTGTTGAACGCCATTGCTGGCTGTTGGTTGTGCTGAAATTTCTTTCAGTACAATCTCTCTCATGAAGACAGGGTATGGTCTGCCGTTGGTTGGGTCAACTGGTACAGTGACATCATCCCAACAAGTTAGACTTCCGTCTTTGTTAGTAGTTGCAGTCCCAATCTCTCGAGACCTTTGTTTCCCGTCTTTACCGGGGATTAATATATATCTTGAATACATAGTTTACTCCTTATAATTATAAAATAATGGCTCGATACACCCGTATCAAGCTCAGATTGCCCGAACAAAGAGTTGCCACGGGACGTGGACAACTCTCGACGAGCGAGGCACGAAAGTGCCGAGCGAGAGAAAGTAAACTCTCTCTCAACTGAATCAAGTAACTCGACTAACAAGCTTCTTCATCCAATAAGTACGCTCCGCATCTAATTGATAGAGCTCGCTGTCTCCTTGCCAAGAATCTTCAAGCTCTTCTTGAGAAGCGTTAGCAAATACTTTATCAATACGAGCTATTTGCTGTTTGATATAGTAAGAACGGTAAAAATCATAGTCATTTGGTTTCATAATATACTCCTTATATTTATACTTACATGAGAAATGAGCCATAGCTGGATAGCTATGGCCCTTGTTTTAATTAATACTTATACAATTGCAAAAGCTATTATTACAAGCACTAAAGCTAAAGGCTTCAACACATACCAATTAAATCTTTCTACGCCTTTCATGTTAGAAAGAAACTCTTTGAACTCATTAAATGATTTCATAATTTACTCCTTATATTTATACTTACATTAAAAATGAGCCATAGCTGGATAGCTATGGCTCCTGTTGTCGGAGCTTTATCCGACAGCTCCGGACTTGTATCCACAAGGTAGACAAGCGTAAAGAGGTTTGTCGTCATCTCCTATGTTAATGCAATAACTAGGAAAGTTAATCATTCCGTAAACGTCACTGTCTAGCTTGTGAGGACAAGTAGGGTTTTGGCATTCTGTTGTTTTGTGTGTTGGATGTTCCATAATTTACTCCTTAATTTATATACACACGAATAATGATTTACAGCTGGATAGCTGTAAATCTTGGTTCCACTGGTTCCACTTGGTTCCACGACTCGTGGAACACAAATAACGCTGTAAAAATGCAGGTTATAGATGATGGTTCCATGGTTCCATTAGTTTTAGGTCTATAAAACTTATAACAATTATCTACGGTCCACGGTCCGTTACAAAGCCCAGCTTTGTTTTTCACGGAACCGTGGAACCAAAGCATATCATTCTTGCTCCGAAGCATAGTAAACTCTGGCTTGGTCGCGGTTCCACGACCTGGTTCCACATGGGGTTAAGCACGTGGAACCAACGGAACAAGAAATACTCAGAGATGCAGAGATCTCCGAGTATTGATGATAGTAGTTTAGAGACGAAAGAGCCATCTAATGAAGAGGGCTAGAAGAGAGAGGGGTAATAAAAGACCAAAGATAAGAGTGTTTACGACTATTTCTCTAAGAGAAGTGCGAGTAGTAAAAAGAACTTTGAGTCCTTCAAAGAAACCAAGAGTAAATGTCTTGGTGTAAAGTTTAAGAGTGTGTAACATAGTATTCTCCAATAATATAAAGTTAAAATTACAAAAACCGGAGAAAGGGTGGGCCGAGGTACGAGGTCCGCTGTGTATTAAGCGATGGCTAGTGAGTGGGCGAGATAGACATCAAGATATAAACTGGGGGTATGTATATAGACTGGGGTAAAAATCAAAACAAGGTTCCAATGGTTGAAATGGGAAACGGGTTAGTAGAAATGGAATAGGGAGGGGGATGGGTTCTGGGTGATAGTAGTAGACGATGTATGAGCGATATATTTCATATTTTTTCAAAAAAATTTTTTCAACAAAAAATTTACAAGTTATACCCCAATGTGTTACTTTGGACACATGAGCTTACTAACTTCTCAAGCAGTTGAGGTTACCGACGAAGACAGAATTGAACTTCAGTCTCATTTTCCCTACGCCGGAGTAAAATTATCCGAGCTTTCGGTCCAAGAAGAAAGAGTCATTTTGTATTTTTTACGGGGCATGAGTAAAGCGGCCGCGGGACGTGCAGCGGGGTACAAGAACCAGGATTCAGTGTACGAAGTTTTTAAAAAACCAAAGGTGCAACAAGCTGTTCAATATCTAAGAGAAGAGATGCGAGAAGAAGTTAAGTTTGATCGTAACACCGCGACCCAAATGTATTTAGAAGCCCACAGAAAATCCGCGACTTCTACCGAAGAAAAAAATGTTGTCGATTCTCTATGCAAGCTCCACGGTCTATTTGCACCCGAGCAAGCAACCCAAGTTAATATAAACGTAGATAAGTTAGAAAGATTAGAAAGATTACCGGACTCCGAGCTGCTAAAGTTAGCTGGGGTAGATACACAATACTTAGAACCAAAAGGAGAATAGTATGACTAGTAAATATGAAATGGCTTCTAGAGCCAGAAAGAAAAAACGTAAACTAACTTCTGCTCAAAAAACTTTGCCTAAGTTTTTGCAGGATAAAATAACCAAAGCGAAAAAGAAAAAAGGGACAAAAAAATGAGTACCTCAAGTAAAAAGAAAACCCAAAAGAAAAACGATACCATCGGAAACGATGATAACAACACGGCCAAAGTAAACACTAAAACATATGCTAATCTTAAAGAAACCCTAAATTTTTTTTCTAAGACCAATAAAGAAAAAAGAAAAAACAAACGAGTACGAGACGCTTATGCATCTTCTGGGCTTAAGTCCGGCAAAAAAGACAGTTTTGGAAAAGATAAAGTTGTAGAATCAGGAACAGATGTACTAAACGCAATAGCAATGCGTAAAAAATCCATAGTAGACAAAAAACCAAAACGTAGGGGAACACCAAAATAATGCATTGTATAAATCAACCTCAAAAAAAAATGTCCGGTAAAAAATCTAAAAAGAAAAAAATGGGCAAAAAGAAGAAATAATATATATATTAAAAAGGAGTAAATTATGAAAAATATTATATTTGTATTGGTATCAGTTTTTATGACAGCTTGTGCTACGGTAGGTGCTGTTATAGATGGTGGTAAAGATTTAACCACAAGTGTTATTGATTCTACTGTAAAAACAGCAGGAAACATCACAACATCAGCTTTAGAAGATGTAAGTGGAGTTATTGATACTGTCGCTGAATCAACAGAAAATATTGTTGATAATGTGGTCGAGCAAATTGATGAGCAAACTGATGAGTTGCAAGATTCAAAGCCAGAAGAAAAAGAGGAAGAAAACACTAAATGAAAGGATCCCACGGTATCAACGCCCCTCACCCAACCAATATGGCCAAGTTTGCAAAGAAAATGAATAAATATAAGAGCATACCAAAAACAGGAGGTAAAAATGCCAGCAAAAAGAAAAACTACTAAAAAGAAAAGTGGCTCGAAGCCAACAAACCCTAGTTTATATTCTAGAGTAAAAGCAGAAGCTAAACGAAAGTTTAAAGTTTATCCAAGTGCTTATGCTAACGGTTGGTTAGTAAGAACTTATAAGAAACGTGGTGGCGGTTACAGATAATGGCTAAACCCACCGGTGGCCTATCCGCATGGTTTGGTAAAGGCCCCAAAGGGGATTGGGTTGATATTGGTGCCCCAAAAAAAAAGGGCAAGTATCAAGCCTGCGGTAGAAAATCCGCGAAAGGCAAAAGTAAACGTAAGTACCCTAAATGCGTACCACGTTCGAAAGCTCAGTCTATGACTGCAGCTCAGAAGAAAAGCGCAGTGAAGAGAAAACGTGCAGCGGGGAATCCAGGCGGGAAGCCACGTAACGTGAAAACTATAGTTAGGAAAAGAAAACCTACTACAAAAAGGAGAACTCGTGCCAAGAAAAAGTGATAATATGCCCAAAAGGAACAAAAAGAACTTTAGGGCAACTAAAAAAGGCGCTGGAATGACCAAAGCAGGGGTAGCAGCCTATAGAAGGAAGAACCCAGGCTCTAAATTAAAGACAGCAGTTACAGGAAAAGTTAAAAAAGGATCAAAAGCAGCTAAAAGACGTAAGTCTTACTGCGCAAGAAGCGCAGGACAGATGAAGAAGTTCCCAAAAGCAGCTAAAAACCCGAATTCTAGGCTAAGGCAAGCCAGAAAACGTTGGAAATGTTAACAAAAGGAGTAAAATATGGGATACGCAGGTATGTACAAAAAATCAGCACCTAAAAAAGCCAAAAAAAGTAAGAAAAAGACTAAAAAAACTAAAAAATAAGTTGTGACAGACCTTCAGAAGCTAGAATGCTACAAGTGTAAGAAACTTTTGGCAGAAAACCTCGTATTACCCAAAGGGTTATGCGTATATTGTGCTGCAGATGAAGCAGAACAGCTTCCTGAACCCAAAAAACAACAAAAAACTAATAAAAGAGAAGAAAACGCGCAAATAAAAGCCGAAAAAGAGCTCGCAATGCGTATTTTAGCAAGAAAACGCATGCTGCCCTTTGTAGAAAAGTTTAATCCCGATTACCAAGCAGGCTGGGTCCATAAAGATGTCTGCAGAAGGCTAGAAAAATTTAGCCAAGATGTAGCTGAGAAAAAATCTCCTCGATTAATGCTTTTTATGCCCCCTAGGCACGGAAAGTCAACCTTAGCTAGTATCGCCTTTCCTGCTTGGCATCTTGGACGTAACCCGGGGCACGAATTCATTAGTTGTTCGTATTCTGGATCTTTGGCCATGAGCTTTTCTAGAAAAGTTAGACAAGTGTTAAGAGAACCTAATTATAAGAATGTTTTTGAAAATGCAAAGTTAGATAAAGATTCACAGTCCGTAGAATCGTGGCAAACAACCCAAGGCGGTGGTTATGTAGCCGCGGGTGTTGGCGGTGGTATCACAGGTAAAGGTGCGCACGTATTGTTGATCGATGATCCGGTAAAAAACCGAGAAGATGCAGAATCTGAGAACAATAGAGAAGCAACTTGGGATTGGTACACTTCTACCGCTTATACACGTTTGTCTCCAGGTGGCGGAATACTAGTTATTCTTACGCGTTGGCACGATGATGACTTGGCCGGCAAACTTTTAACTGCTGGTGAGAATGGAGCAGATGAATGGGAAGTGGTTAAATATCCTGCTGTTGCTGAAGAAGACGAAGAATTTAGAAATGTAGGAGATGCGTTGCACCCAGAACGTTATAACTTAGAATCTTTAGAAATGATACAAAAAGCTATTGGCCCAAGAGACTGGACTGCTCTATATCAACAAAACCCTGTATCAGATGAAGGTGATTATTTTACCCGAGATATGATTAGGTATTTTGAACCAGAAGAAGTAGAGTACGACAAGATGCGGTACTATTGCGCGTGGGATTTGGCTATTGGGCAAAAAGATAGAAATGATTATTCTGTAGGAGTTGTAGTAGGAGTTGACGAATATGATAATATGTTTGTTGTCGATTTGGTCCGTGGCAAGTATGATGGGTATGAGTTAGTAGAAAAGATATTAGATCTATACGAACAGTGGCGACCCGGAATAGTTGGAATCGAACGAGGCCATATAGAAATGTCCATTGGTCCTTTTCTACAAAAACGTGTAGCAGAACGTAGATTACATTCTGCATATTTTAAAGATTTAAAAGTAGGACGACGTGATAAAGAAGCAAGAGCTAGAGCAATTCAGGGTAGAATGCAGCAAGGTAAAGTTTACTTTCCTTCTGATTCCGTTTGGACGGGGCCAATGGTTGCTGAACTTTTGCGTTTTCCTAACGGTGTACATGATGACCAAGTTGATGCTTTGGCCTGGGTTGGTTTAATGATGATGGAATATGCTACATTTTATGAAGCACCAGAACATATACCTTCTTGGAGAGATAGGTTAGAATTGGTAGCAAAAGGGTCGAAAAAGAAATCGGCAATGAGTGCATAATATGGCATATAGTAAAAAACCAAAAAAGAACTTATCAAAAGCTGAAGAACTTACTTTGGCAAAAAAACAATGGAGCGCATACTCCCGCGCACGAGACCATGGGCACGAAGATTATATTCACATGGCTAAAAAATGCGACGCTTATTATCGAGGGGAGCAATGGGACGAGTTTGACATGCAGCAACTCGATGATCAGGGCCGACCTGCTTTGACTATAAATACTATACTCCCAACTGTTAATGCTGTTCTAGCAGAACAAAGTACAAAAAAAGCAGATATACAATTTAAACCTAGGGGCGGCGGCAACCAAGATGTTGCAGATGTTCTTACTCAAGTTTATGCACAAATAGCAGATAATAACAAATTAGACTGGATAGAATCACAAGTTTTTTCTGATGGGCTAATTCAAGACCGTGGCTACTTTGACGTACGTATAGATTTTGATGACCATGTAAATGGAGAAGTTCGAATAGAATCAAAAGACCCTTTAGATATTCTTATTGACCCAGACGCAAAACATTATGACCCAAGAACGTGGAATGAAATCTTTGAAACTAAATGGATGAGCGTAGATGAGATAGAAGAAATATATGGGCAGCAAAAAGCAGACAAATTAAGATTTTTAGCAGAAACAGGTACTACGCTTGGAGCTGATTCTATGGAGTTCGAAGAATCTAGGTATGGAGATACGGATGAATACAACTACGGACAACAGTATCCTGGGGATCCAGACAACGCACGAACACTTAGGTCTATTAGAGTTATAGAAAGACAGTATTACAAATTAGATGATTGTATGTACTATGTTGACCCTGTAACTGGAGATAAAAGAAAAATACCTAACTCTTGGGGCAAAAAGAAAAGAGAAGAGTTTGCGGATACGTATGGGTTAGGAATTATTTCTAAAAAAATGCGACGAGTCCGTTGGACAGTGACCGCAGATACTGTAGTACTCTTTGATGACTACTCTCCGTATGATCATTTTACAATCGTGCCGTATTTCCCATACTTTCGTAGAGGCAAACCGTTTGGAATGGTAAGAAACTTATTGTCACCACAAGAACAATTAAACAAAATAACTTCACAAGAACTGCACATAGTGAACACAACTGCAAACAGTGGTTGGATTGTAGAGTCTGGATCTTTGTCTGGTATGACGGCCGACGACCTTGAAGAACATGGAGCTGAAACAGGTTTAGTATTAGAATTTAACCGTGGCTCTACCCCTCCTGGTAAAATTCCACCAAACCAAATACCTACAGGTTTAGATAGACTCGGACAAAAAGCAGCTAGAAATATAAAAGAAATAAGTGGTATCACAGATGCTATGTTGGGTATGGATAGTCCTGAAGTTTCTGGTGTTGCTATACAACAAAAACAAAATAGAGGATCTTTATTGCTACAGGTGCCTTTAGATAACTTAGCAAAAACTAGACAGTATTTAGCAGAAAAAATATTACAAATGGTACAAACCTATTATACAGAAGAACGTTTATTACAAGTAACAGATGAACAAGACCCTTATAAAACTAGAAGTAAAATAAAAGTTAATCAAATGACCCCAGAAGGAATGGTAATAAATGATTTAACTCTAGGAGAGTATGACGTAGTTGTAGGCACGGCTCCTGCTAGAGATAATTTTGATGAAATGCAATTTGCTGAAGCTATTGAGCTTAGAAACGTTGGAGTGCCAATACCAAATGACATGATAGTAGAGTATTCTCATTTGTCGCGTAAAGCAGATATAGCCGATAGAATTAGAAAATCAGAGGGAACAGCTCCTCCATCAGAAGAACAAATGCAATTACAACAGTTCCAAATGGAATCGCAAATCAGAAGTACGCAGCTTGAGATTGCTAAACTAGAAGCTGAAGTAACAAGGTTACAAACAGAATCAGCTCTAAATGTGGCAAAAACAGAAGCAGCAGAAGCTGATCCACAGTTGAAAGTTGCTGATATGCAAAGTAAACTACAACAAAAACGTGAGGAACTTGATTTACGTGAAAGGTTGTCCGCAATGACAAACGACATGCGCAAGAACCAAGCAGACGCCGCAATTGCTTCTAAATTAGCAGTTGCAGCCATTAAACCTACAGGAGGTAATTAAAAATGGCAAAAAAAGATAATACTAACGAAATAGACGACAAGCTAATGTTTGACGGCATGCCGGGGGCAGATAAAAAAACAGAAGAAGACGCAAAACCTTTTGAAGTTGATCTTAATTTTGAAGATGCTCCTAAAGCTGAGCTCGAAGAAGACGAAACAGAAAACGTCAAGGAGGACGAAGTTGAAGAAATTGAAGAACAGGAATCCACTCCTAATACAGAAGAAACGGAAGAAAACGATGTTGAGGAAGGAGAAACAGAAGAAGTTGAAACTGAATCAACAGTTGCAGAAAGTGAAGGAGAAGAAACAGTATTGGCAGACGATGGGGCAAATACACAAGAACCTGAAACGGCACTTGAGAGAAACATTGATGAGCCAAAAGAACCAATGATTCCAAAATCTCGATTTGATGAAGTTCTTGCTAAACAAAAAGCATTAGCTAAAAAACTAGAAGAAGCTACAAACCCTGTAGAAACTTTTGATAAAGCTCCAGAGTTCGATTATGAAAGTAAAGAGGCAGAGTACCAAGAGGCTATTTTAAATGGAGATCCTAAAAAAGCAGCCGACCTTCGTTCTGAAATGAGAGATGCTGAAAAGAAACAAATGATGTTTGAAGTTCAAAATCAGATGGGGCAAACAGTACAACAAAGTACAGAACTGTCTGCTTTGCAAACAAAAGCGGCAGAATTAGCAACTTCTTTTCCTGTTTTAGACGAAAATCATGCGTCTTTTGATGAAGTTAAAACACAAGAAGTTTTGGATCTGAGAGATGCTTTTATGGTTCAAGGTTTTACGGGGTCAGATGCTTTAGATAAAGCTGCAAAATATGTAATGGGAACGCCTGTTGCGCCAGAACCTAAAAAAGATGTAGTAGGAGAAAAAATAGTACAAAAGAAAAAAGTAGCTAACACTACTAAAAAACTAGAAGCTGCTGAATCTCAACCACCTGCTTTAAAAGGTAAAAGCAAAGTTGAGAAAAAAGTAGACTTAGATGTTCTTTCTACAGAAGAATTTGATGCACTACCAGAAGAAACTTTACGAAGAATGCGTGGCGATTTCGGATAAACTGTGTTATAAATTAAATAAGTTCGCACGCCAAAGCGATATTTGGCCTGGGTCGTTCCAGTAAAAAATCGTATTTCGCCTGTTACGGCGTTAATCTAACCGGATTCGTAATCCGCAAACAACGAGAGCGTTCCCCCTACGATAGTGGGTATACGGATAGGTAGTCGCTCCAAAAGACGACTGGTTTTTAAACAACTTTGATAAGGAGAATTATCATGGCAAATACAAACTTTGCCGCGTTGACCAGTGAACAATTAACGATCTGGTCGCGTGATTTTTGGCGTGTCGCTAGAAATATGTCCTTCATCAACCAATTCGCGGGAAGCGGATCTAACGCAATGGTTCAGACTATATCTGAACTTACTCAATCAGAAAAAGGAGCTAGAGCAGTATTAACTCTTTTAGCCGATATGACTGGTGACGGTATCGTTGGAGACAACACTCTCGAAGGTAATGAAGAATCATTAAGAGCTTTCGACATAGTAGTACAATTGGATCAACTAAGATTCGCTAATAGACTTTCAGGTAGAATGAACGACCAGAAATCTGTTGTGAACTTTAGAGAACATTCTAGAGATGCACTTGCTTACGCAATGGCTGACAGAATGGATCAATTAGCATTTTTAACCCTAAGTGGTATTGGTTATACACTTAAGAACAATGGTGCATTAAGACCTGTTCAGAACTCTGGACAAAATCTTGGTGACTTAGCGTTCTCAGCTGACATAACTGCACCTACGTCTAATAGACATAGAAGGTTTGATGCTACAAATGGTATCGTAGCTGGTGATGTTACTGCAACTGTTGCAGCTGACAAACTAACTTACGGCGCTATTGTTGATCTAAAAGCTTATGCAAAAGACCAATATATTAGAGGTCTTAGAGGAGCTGGTAACGACGAAACTTACCATCTTTTCGTAACACCACAGGTAATGGCTGACCTAAAACTCGATTCAGATTTTCTTGCTAACGTAAGACAAGCTGGAGTAAGAGGACCAGGTTCAAGCTTATTCTCAGGTTCTTCAAGCCTAATGGTTGATGGAATCATGGTGCATGAGTTCAGACATGTGTTTAACACATCTGGTGCTACAACTGGTACATCATCAAATGCTGGTGCTGCTGGGTACAAATGGGGCGCTGACGCTAATGTTAACGGTTCTGCATGTTTATTCTGCGGAGCTCAATCATTAGCAATGGCTGACATTGGTATCCCTGAAATAGTTGAAGATACATTTGACTATGGAAACCAAAACGGTATATCAATTGGTAAAATATTTGGTCTTAAAAAGCCTAAGTACAATTCTGACGTAACAGGTCAAGATGAAGACTTTGGTGTCATAAGATTAGATGTAAGTTACTAATTGTGATATATTTTATGGGTGGCTAATTAGGGTCACCCATATTTTAAGGATTAAAAAATGAAAATAATTTCTAGTGATGATAAATACATAGCTTCAACCTGGGGAGCAGCAATACATTTAAAAGCAGGAGAACCAAAAGAAGTTTCAAATGAACTTGGTTTACTCTGTTTGCAAGAAGGGTGTTCACAATACGAAGGCGAAATGCCAACACCAGTTATAGAAGAATCTCCAGTAATAGACGAAGACTCTGGTGGAGCAGCTGAAGAAGTTCCAGTAGAAGAAGTCTCAGTAGACTTAGAAAGTATGACTAAAGTGCAATTAGAAGAACACGGACGTACTATTGGTATTGAGTTAGACAGACGCAAAAAGAAATCAGATTTAATACAAGAATTAAAAGCAGTAGAATAAGGATAAATAATGGCAGGGACACTTACAGGTGCTAGTTTAATTACAAGAATACAGGACACTTTGCAAGATACTACAAGTGTAAGATGGCCTGAAGCAGAATTACTTAGATATATTAATGATGCACAAAGAGAAATTATAAATTTTAAACCAGATGCCTCTGCTACTACTTCTAATGTTCAGTTAGTCACAGGAACTAAACAAACTTTACCTACTGCGGGGTTACGGTTAATTAAAGTAACTAGAAATATGTCCGATGCTTCTGGGGGTGCTACAGGAGCTAGAGCAATTAGGTTAGTAAATTCTGATATTCTTAATACTCAAGAGCCCGATTGGAACAATCCATCTGTATCTGGAGATGCGGCACACGGCACAAATGTTAAGCATTATATATTTGATGAAGATGACCCAAGGACTTTTTATGTGTATCCCGGAGTTGCAGGTAACGCATTTGTAGAAATTGTGTTTTCTAAATCCCCTACAGACTTAGCAAATACGTCAGCAACTATAGATATAGACGATACCTATGGCAACGCTATCGTAGATTACTCTTTATTTAGAGCTTATTTAAAAGACGCAGAATACGCAGCTAATTCTCAAAGGGCAAGCACTCATTATCAATTGTTTACAGCTAGTATAGGACAAGGAAACCAAGCTCAAAGTTTATTAAGCCCTAATAATGATGGTATGCCACAAACCATATCACAACCTAATCTAGGACGTTAGCCATGGCTAACTTTTCTTCATTAGTAAAAGAAATACTACCCTACGTTCCTTTTTGCCCCGACTCTTTAGTAGAACAACAAATAAGAGCCGCCGCTATAGAATTTTGTGAAAGGTCAAAAGCTTATGTATTAGACATAGATCCTTTTACTACTGTGTCAGGGGTTTATGAATATGATTTTGACATACCTGTTGCTACTGAAGTTCATCAAGTCTTATACATGACTTATGATGGCCAAGACATGGACCCAATTAGCCCACGAAGTCTAGAACTAAACTACCCAGACTGGAGAGATAAGACAGGCAATCCGCATGTATACCTACAAAAATCTCCTAGTTTGTTTTGGATAGTACCAGTGCCTAGTGGCGCAAAACAAATTATAACTAGCGTAGCTTTAAAACCAACTAGGACCAGCAGTAACATAGATACTATAGTTTCTAATCAATATAGAGATGCTATTGTGTATGGCACTTTAAATAGGCTATTGCGTATGCCTAATAGAGAATGGTCAGACCCTGGAAGTGCACAAGAGTATGGATATCAATTTGGTATAGAAGTAAATCAAGCTGAATTAAGGGCCCGAGGCGGAGACCTTGGGGTAAAAAGAACTGTTAAGTACAAAGGAATCGGAATGCCAAGGAGACGGTATGGAAGGTACGGAAAGGAAATCGACTATTGAGGAACCTGTTTATACTGACATAAGAAAGTGTTGGAATGTTATAAAAACAGGCATACTTGATATTTTAAAAGAGAACCCGCATCTTACTTATATTCCTGAAGATGTTTACAGTGAGTGTGTAAATGAAAGAGCGTTTCTTTACACTTCTCCTGTAGGTTTTTTAGTGCTGACTACAGAAGTAGATCAGTTTACAAAAGACAAGACATTGCTGTTATGGATAGCGTATACTTATAATAAAGGTGGGCATAACTGGTTAGCCCATGAAGAATGGTTTAACAACCTAGCAAAAGAAGCAGGTTGTAAACGCCTTGAAGCGAGATCACGAGTACCAGAAATGGAGTCGTACGTAAAACAGATAGGTTGGGAATTAGATACACGAATATATAGGAAAGAAGTTAAATGAGTAGTAAACCGCCAAAGTCAGATTTTGAAGCTACCGAAGCTGAAAAAATGCAGGCTAGTATTGCTAAAGCTGAAAAAGATTATTTTAATCAGACGTATTCTCCTTTACTAAAAGAAATGCGAGACATTTCTATGAAAGAAGATTATGGGTCTTTTGCTGCAGGCAAAGGACAAGCTGATACTATGCAAGCTCTTAGTAAACCTTCCTACGCAGCTTCGCGATCTGTAGATGCCGGCGCTGATTTAGCTTCTGCTGCTATAGGACAAGCTGTTCAAGCTAGGGGTCAAGGTTTGGCAGCGCAACGAGAAAGACAAGTGGGTGTTTTAGCTACAGCTAGAGGGCAACAAGCTGCTGCAACTACAGGACTTGCAAGTATAGCTAAGATAAGTGCAAGTGAAAATCTACAACAAGCAAAAAGAAGACAATTAATGCGAGACGCAAGACAAGAAGCAGGCCTTAAAATAGGCGGCACTATGTTGGCACAAGGAATGCAAAACTTAGGAAGTGGAGAAAATAGTAGTTTCTTTAAAAATGCAAATGCTCCTGATCTTGCAGAAGGTTTTAAAAATCTTCAAGATAGCAACTTTGGGGGGCTAATAGGCTAATGGCATCTCTATCCAAAGCCATCAAAAACACTATGGCATATCAAAACTACCAAACATCAAATTTAGCTTCAGTAAGTGATCCTCAATCTGTTTATTCTGGTATGGCTAGAGATGATTACGATAACTACTTAAAAGATTTTAGAGGTTTTGAAGAAGCTTTAATAAAAGCTAGAGATGATACAAGTTTGATTGATAAAAGTAGAGAAGACGCTGCTATGCAAACTAGAATAGCTTCAGAAGTTTCACAAAGAAATACAGAAAGGTACGGAGGGGCAGGTTTATCTAATGCTCAAAAACAAGAACAAAATAGAGCTATGCAAAGGGGTTCTAATTTAGCAACGGTTGGCGGAATAAATAATGCTAGAGTTATGCAAAGAGAAGTAAATCAATCTACTTTAGCCGATTTAATTAATATAGGACAAGGGTTAAATAGAAATGCTTTAGGCCAATTAAATACGGCTGCCGGGCTACAAAGTCAAAGACAACAAGCTTATAAAAACGCAAAGGCACAACATAGTGCTAACATGATAGGGATGGGGGGCCAATTAGGTTCTGCTTTATTAGCAGCCTTTTTAATTTAATATGGCAATTAAACCAAAATACGGATCTGGAGCAGTAAGCGCATTATCGCAAGGCCTTAAAATGCCCGCTAACCAGGCAATGATGAGCTATCAAGGTGATTTAGCTAGAGCAGGAAGCGCTGAACTTAAAACATCACAAGAGCTAGGAGAATTAAATAGTAGAACTGCAATATTAACAGATCGAGATTCCGGTGTTGTTAATTTAGTTGGCGACGAGTATCAACTGCGTGATGATTGGTTAGAGCAAAACAATAAACTAAATGGGAATGCAACTTTTGGAGAAGCTTTAGGAATGAATGAACTAGGCGGAGGTTATTATAAAAGAGGCATAAGAGGCAACCCTAAGAAAGTTACAAATAAAGCAGTTTTCGCGCCTACTGCTGCAAAACAAGGCGTTGTTCCAGTTAGTTTGTTAGATAAAATAGAAGCAGCTACAGATGATGAAACTAGAAATGCTTTACAGGCGCAAGCTAACAAGTACAAAACTGGTGAGCTAACAGCTTACGTAACAGGCGCTATAAATGCAGACCGTAAGTTTTCTTTGTTAAATAGGTTTGGTACAGACAGCCCAGACGATATTCCTTTAGCTTTTTCAGAAGAAGAAGTAACTGCTATGTATCGGGGCGTAGTTAATAAACTAAACCTGGATAGAAAAAAACTTAAACCCGGTGATGCAATGGATGCAGATCTTAGAGCGAATGCGGAAGAGCAACCATTACTTGCTACCCGTGGAGCAGGGGTAGAGGGTTATACTACTCAAGGTGTTGGCGATACCGTTACGCCAGAATCTGATTTAAAAGGCATGGAAGATGAATTAACTAATATGATTTTTGATCCAGAAACAGGTAGGTCTGAAACTTTGATGGGCTTAGAACAGTTAAAACAAATATACGCACAAAATCCTTTGGTTACTACTCCAGCTCCTTATGAAGAAGAGTATCAAGAAACAATAACAGATCCAAAAATTCAAGATGGGGTAGATTTTAATGATGAAAAAGCGAGAATATTTAAAGAAATAAACAATGAAAGAAGCAATAGAAATACTCGTTTTCCTTTACTTAAAAATTCAGGACCGTTAGAAAAACTTTTACCTTCTTTAACAAGCATACAAAAAGGCGATTTAAGAAATGTGCCGTACCCTACTTCTACTGGCCTTTATAATTTTTGGAAAAGTAAAACAGGAAATGAGGGCAAAACTAGAATTGGCAATGAATGGCGGTCTGTTATAAATAACCCAGAAGAATTAAAAACGCTTGCTACTGAGTATGAAGCAGGTGTAAAACAACAGATAAGCGATGCTGGCTATGACTTAAGATATTTAGAAGATTATCAACAAGGAGATGCTACGACCACGGGCGGAACAACAACTGTAACTAAAACACGTACTATAACTCCAGACCCTATAACAACAACTTTTGAAAATGCTTACCCAGAACTTACAGGCCTTACTGGAGAAGCTTTAGATAATGCAGTTCAAGGCTTAATAGAACAAGGTAGGTTTGATGAAGTATTATCTGATGCGCAAAAAAAATCTATTATGGATGGCTTTGCAGAAGAAGGAGTAAACAACTTATCAGAATTTGCTACAAACGAAGAAAGTAAACCTGATTTTGATCCTGCTAAATCTTACAATAAGCTTTACATCGCTTATTCTATGATGGCTACAAACGGACAACTAGCTAATGGTCAAACTGTTAAACAAGCTACAGATATCGCATTTAATGAGTACTTTACTGGTGGTACTGTTACTGTTAACCCAAGTTCTGGTAAATTAGAAGGTGACACTATACAAAACATAGCTGATAGAAGAGAAAAAGCGTTTGATTCAAACACTGCTAGAATGGAAGCTGATACTGATAGACTTACATTATTAATGGACTATCAAGCAGGGGTACAAGAAGGATATAGTAAAGCAAATGCAGCAGATATAAAGAAGTTTGATGCTGCTAATACTAATTTTACAACGCGTGTTGAAACAGACCTTCTTCCTAATTTTGATGGATATCTTGCGGAGCTCACTAAGGGCATACGAGAAGGAGAAGAAGTTAATTACAACACTATTCAAGGTTTTGAAACTAGCCTAAACAGTATAGCAAACGATCTTGTTAATGATCATAGAGATACAAGAAAAGGTAATAAAGATTATCTGAAAGCCCAAGAAGCATGGAATACTTTATATGCAACCCCAGAGGGAGCGAATAGTGAAACAGCAAAACAATACGAAAAATTAAGAAACAGATTTGATCCTTATATATACGCTACTATGTTTGCACAACCCGGAAAGTTTACAGAGTTTAATTACATAAAAGACACTATTCCGGCCTACAAGATATATGAGAGTCTTAAAACTAATAGATTTTGGATTCCGTTTATAACTGATAACAGGCTTATGGATTATCTTGGTGATTTCCCTGCAGCTGACGTTAATCCTGCTTCTTATATAAATAACTTATATAACAGGTTAGGCATGAGATATGTAAATGGTAAACCGGTTGAATTAGTAGCTATAGATGCGAATGGAGTAGAGTTAGAAGCCAGTATAGATTTATCAAAGATTATAGAAAGTAATGCTTTATCCCCAACAGAAATTCAATATCTTGTTGAAAATTTACGACACACTACAAACTCAACTTACGGAGATGGGCCAATTAAAGCAGAAGACAATAAACCAAAAGATACTGCACCCAAATCTGAAACTCAGTTAAAAAACGAAGCTTTATCATCAGTTGGAATAAGTACCTAGTGTGGCGGTACTTGACCCCTTTAGCGGCGCCCCAATTGACTTAACTAAAGTTAAAGATCCTACCCGTGTAAAAAATATAGCTAATCAGCTTTCTAGGAATCAAAGACAACTTACAGGTGGACCTTCTTCCTACGAAGAAGCTCTTACAGCCCCTCGTGTTCCAATGCGAGAACTTAAACAAGCCACTAATGTTATACCGCGTGACTATGAGGTAGAAGTCGGAGATTACAACGACCCTATTTATAACATTACTCAAGGTTTTAAAAAAGGCACTCGTACCCTCTCTAGTACTAATCAATTTATGGTAGCAGCTGCTAACTCTATTTTAGGTAGAGAAGAAGCAAGAGACGAAGCTATAGCAAAAGCTGCAGGAGCAAGACAAGAGGCAGCAGCCATACCTGGGGCTTTAGACATGGCCCAAGAGTGGGAACAATTTGCAGATGAACCTACTTTCAATGGTTTTATTCGTGGTTTTACTTCTAGTCTTGGAGAAGTAGGCCCTACTGCAGTAGCTAGTATTACAGCTGCTCTAACCGGTACGGCGGTAGCCGCCTTAACTGCTCCCGCTTCTGTACCCACAACTGCAGGAGCAATTTTAACTGGCGCAGGTGTAAAAGGGTTAGTAAGAAAAACAGTTATGGACGGTTTTGCTAAAAAAACTATACAAGATGCTATAAGCCGTACTTTAAAAAAGAAAAAGCTAAGTGACGCCCAAGAAGAAATTATGGCAGCAGTTTACAAAAATTATCAAAGCCAAATGTATAAAAGACGATTAGCTAGGGGTGGTTTAGGCGGAGCATTTGCCCAAGAACAAACACAAGGTACTGGAGTATTTTTTGGTAACTATGCTGATCAAGGTATGGTAGACCCTATTTCAGCTTTAAAATCTTATGGCTTGTCCCTTCCTTTTGCCACTATAGGTGTTGGATCTGAAGCTTTAGTTTTTAATACAGTATTAAAAAACTTAAATAAATATTCTTTTAAGTCTGGTTTAACTAAAGCAGGACGAGAAAACTTACAGAAAGGCGCCCCTAGTATTACTGGAACAACTTTAAAAATAGGAGGGGTTACTGCTTTAGCGGAAGGAGGCGCAGAACTAGGCCAACAAGGTTTAGAAATTATGCAACGTTTTAATATAGACCCAAGTTACACAGAAGAACAAGCAAGGTTAGATGCCTACATTTCTTTTATGGCCGGTGCTTCTGCTGGGTTTGGTTTTGGTGGAGGAGCAGGAGTTACAACAGGAGCCGCTAATAAAGCACGACATGCTTTAGACAGCCTGCATCAAAAAAGAACACTTAATCAAATGTATGCTAATAAATTTGGAGACCCCAAGAATGAAGTTATTTTAGAACCTTCCCAATGGTATTTAGATAAATTTGAATTAATGTTTGATCCGGAAAACGACATTGACGCAGTATGGGTTCCTATAGAAAGTAAAAAAACATATGAAGATGTTTTACCTCAACTTAAAGAAAAGTATAATTTTGATAATTTGTATCAATATGATATGAATTTTGAACAAGCTGGTTTAGGAGGAATAATGATTTCTACTAACCCACAGACTACAGAAGCTTTTGCTAATACCATGGAAAATACTTATCCTAGCACTGCTTTATTAGAACAGCAGTTGGCTCGTTTTCTTAAATATCCTAGAAGAAGAGATCCTAATGACACGCATGTTATTCAAGTTAGGAATAAACAAACAAAAGGAATACCTCATTATTTTCAAACAACCGCTCCTGAAGAAGACGGAACGCATCCAGATTTAGAAAAAACAAAAGCTTTGTTTAGAAATAGCCCTAAGTACGATTATGAAATTGTAGAAGCAGAAGATCATTTAGAAGAAAGAATAAACTTAACAGGGCGACCTGATCTTGAAGTAAACAAAATGGAATTTGATTCCGAATCTGAAATGCGACAGGGACGAAAAGACGCAGTTGGACAAGAAGATTTTTCTGGAGAAAGCCCTACAACTTTAAGAAATCAAATAGGAAGACTAGTAGAAGAAGGATATTTACCGGGGGGTGAGTTTGATTTACCTACCCCAACTAAAATTGAAGACAGGCCTTTAATTTTAAACAGAAACAAAAAACCTTGGACTCTTCCAAATCCTAAATACCTTAAAGACCAAGCCCCAGATGAAAATTTAATTGCGGACGCAAGAACTGCTACACACCCAAACTTTGTACGTGAGTTTGATAGAAAGATACAAGAAAATCAATATTCAAGAATTTTATTAAAAGAATTTGTTAAACAAACAAATAAAAAATTTGAAGTAAACCCTGAAACCAACACTGAAGTTGTTTACAAAATAGAAGAGGTAGAAGGGGGGTATGGCATAGCTACTTATGAAACTACTATACAAAAAGTAGAGAGTATGGAAGCTTTGCAAAAAGCAATAGATAGAATCATTAGAAATGCTAAAGACGGAACAATAGTAGGAAAAGGAGTAAGAGGCAGTCGTTTTAGAATACGTTCTTTAACTCAAGAAGGAGCTACACCACAACCGTTCGATATGCCTTACGTTGTTAACAGTTTTTATAGACAAGTTATGGCTAGGCTACGAGATACTCCTTCAGGTTTAAATTACAAAGCGCAATTAGCAGATTCTGCAATTACTTTCATAGAAACAATGTTAGATCCAGAGTTTGGGTATGAGTTACTTTTTGATTTTAAACCCATAACAGAAGCAAATGTTGATACAGTATTTAACGACGCGATTGTATATACAGAAAATAAAAAGAAAAACCAACTTACTATTGCAGACCTACAAAGAGAAGGTAAACCAGAAGAAAAAGAACTTACTGCAACAGAAAAAAAAGTACAACAAAAATTTCGAATAGACCCTAGAGATTTAAAAGCTGTTCAAGCAAAAATAGAACAATTACAATCCGGCAGGTCTGACAAAGGAGTAGACCCTTTCGTTAGAAACGATATAGAACTTTTAGAAAAACTTCTAGCAGAAGGCACTTTTGACCCTAGCACTGATGTAGGGCCTGAGACAACTGGCGAGAAAGTAAAAAAAGGTACGAAGCAAACAGAGGAAACAATTGAAGGAGATCCTATTTTTTCAGACCCTACTGTAGAACAGGTTTGGGATGCTGAATTAGAACAGTCTAAAAATACATTAAGTAGATATAAAAAACCAGGACAACCAAAAGAACCTTTGTCAGATGAAGCAAGACTACAACAAGCGCAAGAAGAAGCTGAGTTTCAACAAGCTGTACGAAATTTAGATAAACGAAAATCAAAATCTACTTTAAAAAAACAACCAAAGAAAAAAACAGTTAAACAAAAACAACCAGTAGAACCAATTGTATCTGAAGGAGTACAAGAATATTTCGGACAAAATAGGTTTAGCAAAACTCTTTTAAAACAAATTTTAACTGCAGCTAAAAAACATTTAAAACTAGAAAGGCCTATGTTGGTGTTTACTACTACTGAAGATATAAAACTAAGTTATGTTTCTCCTGAAATGAAAGAAAATAATATTACTGCTCAACAGTTAGAAAACGAAATAAAAAGATATGTTGAGCTTGTAAAAACAGGCGAAATAGGAGGGTTTGTAGGGGGTTTTAATGCTGGCGGAAAAGTAGATTTTGATATAATAGTTTTAAACACTGAAGCAGACCCAGATGCAGCAACTTTAGGAAACCAGTTGTTAGTGCTCGCCCATGAGTTAGGACATTCTCTTTATAGACAAGAATTAGACAAAAGTTTAACAAATTCAGTTTTACGAAAACAGTTACAAACAGAATTTTTAAAAGACCAAAAAGCTAACCCCGATATATTTCAATATAATGACCCAGACCCAGAGGCAGACAATTTTCAAGAATGGTTTGCAGATAAAGTAGCTTCTACTCTTTTAGATTTAGATAAAGGATTAATTCTTAAAAAGAACAAAACTCTGTCTGATCGTCTTATTACAAATATGGCAAAAGCCATACAAGCTTTTTGGAAAGCAACACGTTTAAACATCCCAAAACAATTTATAGAGGGAACTGTAAGAAGAAGAAGAGAAGAAAATATAGTCGCAGCAGAAGATCCAGATTTTAGAACAGACAGGATTTTTGAAACAGACCCTGCAGCTGTAGAAGCTGAAGTTTCACAAGGCGTTTTGGGAGAAGCAAAGTTAAGATTTACTTATAATGAAACATTTGCTGATTATATTAAAAACCTTACAGCAACAGCTACTAACTCTAATCCTAATATACGTAATTTATCAGATCCTAATTTTATGGTTTCTTGGACAGATAAAGCACGTATAGAAGAAACGTTAGACCAACTTTTAGACACTGTTTTTGGTAATACAAAAACAGAAAAAATGATAAAAGAAATAAATGCTCTTGCTGAAAAAATAGTAAAGACTGATAAATTACCAGGTTTTCTTAAAAAAATATTTTATGATGCGCACTCTTATACAAAGACTTTAGGAAAAGACAAAGGAACAGGGCAAAAAATAGCAGACTTTTTTCATATAGAAAGTAATACCGCTGCTTTAGGGCCCGGTATAACTTACCAACCTCCTGGTTTTATTAATGAATCTAATAGACTTACTAATGAAATAATGCAAAGACTAGTTGATATATTAGAAATAGATGAAAGTAATCTTAACCCTTTTGAAAAAGGCCAAAAAGTTATTACCGGCGTAAAAGGAGCTACGTTTGGTAAACGAGAAATAGAAGCTTTTAAACAAGCTAATAATGAACAATTATCTTTTGAACAGCTATCTCCTTTAGCCCAAAAAGTTAGAACGTTTTTAAAAGAAGATATATATGATTATTTAAATTTAAAAAAAGCTGGAGTAAAAGAAAGAGAAAATTACTTCCCTCGTACTGTTTTAATAGAGGAAATTGCTACTAACCCAGAAAAAAGACAAATATTTTTTGATTTAATTGCAGAAGCTGAACCCACTAGAGATGCAAAATATATTAATAGTCAAATAGATGGAATGATAACAGGCAATGAAAGAGATGCGACTGAAGTAGATGAATCAAATTTAACAAATGAAGAACTTCAAACGTTAAGAGCTAAAGAAGATAGGAAAAAACTTAAAGAAGAACTTCAAGATTTAAGTTTAGGTATGGCGGCGGAAAGAACAGAAATGCTTAGAAATGTTGGCAACAAAGATCTTTTAGAAGCCGGACTAATCGCCCCACCTGAAGTTGCAATAATCGAATACATAAGAAATATGGCTAGAAGAGTAGAGTTTAAACAAAGAGGAGGAGCGGCTCGTCTTAAAAATCTTATAGATGAATTACCAAAAGAAGAACAGTCTTTAGCTAAAGAAGCTGTGCAAGCTATGATGGGCAAAGTAAGTCCAATCGAACATAATTTGTGGAGAAACATAAGCGATGGTGTTACAACTGTAAACGTGTTTTCTATTTTAGGTTTAGCAGTATTTGCTTCTTTACCAGATGGTGCTGGGCCAATAATAAGAGCAAAACAATTTGAACTTTCTACTATTATTAAAAACATCACTCAGGGGCTAGGAGAGAAAGAAGGTGCTCAACTAGCAAGAGATATAGGCACAAACGGAGTAGAAGCTGCTGCAACTACAATTTTGTATGCAGGAGAAGTATCAAGTTCAAAACCTTGGGCTAACAAAGCAACAACCGCTTTCTTTAGATACACACAGTTAGAAAGGTGGACTATATTTACTAGGAAATTTGCAGCCGGCATGGCAAGAGATTTTTTACTTAAACAAGCTAAAATAATTCAAGAAGGGTATCAAGGCGACCCAGAGGTACTTTTAGCAGTAAGATATTTAGCAGATTTAAACCTTACTGTAGATGACGTAGTTAAATGGGACCAAGGGGGGCAAAACCTTAGGTATGGAGAAAATCAAAAAATTAAATCAGCTTTGAATAGATTTGTAGATGAAGCTATTGTAAGACCAAACGCAGCAGAAAGACCTATTTGGGCTTCTGACCCACATTGGGCAATAGTTTGGCAGCTTAAATCTTTTTATTATGCTTATGGTAAAAATATTGTAGGTGGCATGATTAGAGAAGGGAAAACTAGAAGAGGAGAAACAGATAGATATAGTGACGCTGTTTTACCTCTTTTGTTTGGGGCTGCTTTAATATTACCTTTAACAATGATTGGTTGGGACCTACGTGAAAGATTTAAAATAGGGTTAGCTTATGCTTTACCCGGCGTAAGCCCAAATGATCCTGGTGTTAATTATAGAAGGTCCAGAAGTGTAGGCCCTGGAGAATACACTTTTGAAGTTCTTGATAGATCTGGTTTATTGGGAGCGCCTGCTTTAGCCCTGCCTTTATTTTTTGAATCTAAAAGGTATGGAAACCCTGGTTTTGTTCCTGTGTTTGGGCCTGGGTTTGAAAAAGCTTGGAGTGCTATTTCTGGGGACTTTGATGCATTTGACTACGCCCCAGGTTATAGTTCTCTAGACACTCGTAACATAGGAAGGTAAAATTAATTATGGCATATTCAGATACAATAAAATTAGTAGTAGGAGATACACTCCCTGAACTTACTTTTAATTTAAAAGATAGCAATACTGCGGGCTCTGGTCTCACGTTAGATGTAGAAGACAGCACGACATGGGCTGCAGTTAATCTAACAGGCGGTTCTGTAAAGTTAAGAATAAGAGAAGTTGGTAAAACTACAGTACTTTCTACAATTACAGCTACGATATCAGCTCCTAGCGCAGGCACTTGCACTTTAATATTTCCGTCAGGAACATGGGCAACTGCTGGTACTTTTGAAGGAGAACTTGAATTTACTAAATCAGATGGAAACATACAAACAGTACAAGATCTAATAAAATTTAAAGTACGTGACGACTTTGATTAATGGCATTCAAGTTTACAGTAGACTACCAGCAACTAAAGCTGGTAATACAGACAGATTCTACAGAAGCTGTAAACTCATTTGAGCACCTAAAAAGTACAGTACAATTTATCGACATGCAACAAATCGTTGCATTTCAACAACTTACAGCTGCAGATGTCTTTATAGATGCAGACACCAAAAACCTTTACTTTAGCACTCAATACAACTCACCTAACGCGGAATCCTTTGGTTTTACTGATTCGGACGCGTTTGAGTTTGGTAAAGGGCTAGGCGACACGTCAATAATTACAGAACAATTAGCTAACGCTATGCAAAAAGGCGTAACAGAATCTGTTTCTGTAAGTGAAAGTTTAAGCAAAGTAGTAACTTTTGTTAGAGATTTTACAGACTCAACTAGTGTGTCAGAGTCCCATTTATATGCGTTTGGTAAGAACTCGTCTGATTCTGTAAGTATTAGTGAGGCGCAGGTTTTTGATGTAAGCACTGTATTAGCTGACAGCTACTCTTTTAGTGATTCTCAAGTTTTAGATGTATCTAGTTTATTAGAAGATTCTTTTAGTATGGCGGAATCTTTAGATAGAACAGTAGTTTATTCACGTGATTTTGCAGATGCGTACGGCTTAGATGATTTAGCTTCAGCTAGTGATGAGTTGGCTACGCAAAGTGATCTAAACAAAACAAATGTTGTGAGTGTGTCAGAAACTACTGCGTTTGCGTTTACCCCGGGTGATATAGCAGAGGGTGTAAGCGTAGCAGAAGCTTATGCTAGTTCGTTCGTGCCGGGCGACATTGCAGAGGGAGTGTCCGTAGCAGAAGCTTATGTTTCTAGTTTTACACTAGGTACAGTAGCAGAAACAGCCACAATTAGTGAAAGCGCAGTTTTTTCTGTACTACCTGTTTTTGCAGATACTGCTACAATAAGTGAATCAATTGATGTAGAATTGATAAGAGGAGGCGGGCCTATGAATGTCACGTCTCTTAATAGTAATATGTTAAACGCTTAAAGCGAGGTAATTATGTCTAAAATACAAGACAACCTAAAAATGAAAGGTCGTTTACAAGTTAGCCTAAATGGTGAAGTTGTACGTGATATTGACAACTTAGTGGTTACTGCAGGTAAAGCTTACGTAGCAGACCGTATGAAAAACAACTCCAGCGTCATGTCTCACATGGGTATTGGTAGTGGTAATACAGCGGCAGCTGCTGGTAATACAGCATTAGGAAGCCAACTTGGTAGAGTATCTCTAACAAGTAGTACCGTTTCTAGTAATGTTATCACTTACGTAGCTAGTTTTGCAGCAGGTACTGGTACAGGCGCAGTCACAGAAGCAGGTATATTTACTGCATCTTCTGGTGGAACTATGCTCTGTAGAACAGTGTTCTCAGTTGTTAATAAAGGTTCAGCTGACTCAATGACCATCACTTGGACTGTAACAGTAAGTTAAAATAGGAGTACTTTATGGGCGTAGTTTTTACAAACAATGCCGAAACTACTCTAGCAGCGGCTATATCTAGTACAAGTGCTACCAGCATATCCGTTACTAGCAGTAGCACCTTTCCTACCGTAGGCGCAGGAGAATACTTTTACGCCACGATATCTGACGGCACCAATCTTGAAATTGTTAAGATCACTGCTGTTTCAGGCACCACATGGACCGTAGTTCGTGCATCAGACAATACTACTGCAAGAACCTTTGCTAACGGTTCTTCGGTACAGTTAAGAACGACTGCAGCGCTTCTTACGGACATACAAGAGAACATTGCATCTAAATCAGCTAACCAGACAGTTTACAACGCTACAGCGGCTTCTAGTGCAACTGCCTATGATGTAGGTATAAACCCGGGCGTAGAAGCTAACGCTATGGTATTCCTTGATGGTGTTATGCAGCACCACGATACATTTAGCTTTAGTGGTAGTACATTAACCTTTGATGCGGCCCCAACAGACGGCACAAAAATAGAGGTGATAGTAGATAACCTTATTAATCTACAGTCTTCTAATCTTACTGTAGATACTTTTACAGCTACTTCTAACCAAACAGCTTTTACTTTATCTGACTCCCCAGCAGCAGAAGCCAACCTTATAGTATTTATAAACGGTGTGTTTCAAAACCAAGCTGCGTACACGATCAGCAACAACACTCTTACGTTAGACACGGGCGTTGTAACAGGTAGAACTGTTACTGTTTATGTAATAAACCCTGTCAACATAGGTACACCAAGCGACGGCACCGTAACAAGTGCAAAGCTTTCGGGCAACATTACTACACCAGGTACCTTAACTGTAGGGGCTTTCGATGTAGCATTTGATTCTCCTACCTTCTTTGTAGATAACGCTAACTCTCGTGTAGGATTGGGAACCTCTACACCATCCGTGCCCGTAGATATAGTTGGAGATGTAAAAATGTCTGCCAACCTAACAGTTGATACATCTACCTTACATGTAGATTCTACAAACAATAGAGTTGGAATGGGAACGAGCAGCCCTGCCCAAACGCTTCATGTAAATTCAGGTGCATCAAATGTAGTTGCTAGATTTGAAAGTTCAGATTCAATAGCTGTAGCATCTTTTAAAGATAATAATGGTGAAGCAGAAATTGGAAATATTGGTAATGATATAGGTTTCTTCCCAGCAGGTGCAGAAAAAATGAGAATAGACTCATCAGGCAAGGTTGGAATTGGAATTACACCAAGTTATAAATTAGACATAGTAGAATCTAGAGGTGATTATGCGGCACAGATTACAAACAATCATGATAGCTCAGAAGGATTACTTATTAGATGCTCTGATAATGATAACAATAGATATTTAATTAATTGTCAAAGTTCAACAAGTGCTACAGGTACAAACTATGGCTCAAAATTTTTA
>Ga0181377_1000143_pt1 | contig 27786 bp, 33 predicted proteins | sample LowvirmetaG_9_FD_130160 | JGI IMG/M metagenome (GOLD analysis project Ga0181377, IMG submission 130160) | Marine viral communities from the Subarctic Pacific Ocean - Lowphox_13 viral metaG | ecosystem: Environmental > Aquatic > Marine > Oceanic | place: Subarctic Pacific Ocean | collected...
CAGAAAAGAAAAAGATCATCCTTACTTAGATAGAATAATTAATGAGTTGACTCCTGAGGTTGTTGAAGATTATCGTACATACGGAAGACGAAATATTGCAAATACAACGACTGCTCCAGCCGGATCTGTTTCTTGTCTAACACAAACAACGTCTGGCATCGAGCCTGCCTTTATGCTTCATTATACGCGTCGAAAGAAAGTACAGAACAGTGAAGAAGTAATGTTCGTTGATGACTTAGGTGACGAGTGGACAGAATTTACTGTTTATCACCATGGATTTAAACAATGGATAGACGCATCTGAAGATACTAACATTAACTCTGAACAGATCAGCAATGAAGATTTAGTCCAGATGAGCCCCTATGCTGGAGCAACAGCAAACGAAATTGATTGGCGCGCAAAAGTAAAGCTTCAGTCAGTTGCACAAAAATGGATTTGTCATGCAATCTCAAATACTACTAACTTACCTGCTGACATTGATGTAGACACTGTAAAAGATATCTATATGCTTGGTTGGGAATTAGGTTGCAAAGGTGTAACTGTTTATCGTGATGGTTCACGAAGTGGTGTTTTAGTTTCAGCTGACGAGAAAAAAGAAGACAAAACAGCAATTATTGAAAGAGACGCACCAAAGCGACCTGAAGAATTAGAATGTGATATATATCATACATCAATAAAAGGTCAAAAATGGGCTGTTCTAATAGGATTGCTTGACGGTAAACCGTACGAGGTCATAGGAGGTTCTGCAGATCAAATAGAGATACCTTCAAAATTTCGCAATGGTAAACTATATAAGCGAACTTTTAAAACAAGAAACAGTAAATATGATCTTACTATAGGCGAAGGTGACAATCAGTTAATTGTTAAGGATGTAGTATCTATCTTTGATAACCCTAATCACGCAGGTTATACAAGAGTAATATCGACATCTCTTCGCCATGGCGTGCCAGTGCAATATCTTGTTGAGCAGATGCAAAAAGATAAAGAAATGGATATGTTTAGTTTTAGCAAAGTTATTTCTAGGTGTTTAAAAAATTATATTATTGACGGAACTGAAGTTGATAGAACATGTCCAGAGTGTGGAGCTGAAGGAAGTCTAGTTTATCAGGAAGGTTGTGTAACATGCAAATCTTGCGGCGCTGGAAAATGTGGATAAATTAAAAAATTGTGCATTTTTAGGCCAGGTTGAAAAACCTGGTCTTTTTTTATATAATAAAAATAAAAAAGGAGATAAAATATATGTTTTGGAAAACTAATATCGATAATCAAATTGAAAAAGTTGATTTAAGAAAAAATCCAGTTATTATTACTGTTAATAAATTTAATGAAGAGGCTGTTTCTAAATTTAGAAGTCAAATGAGTTCAGCTGTAAATTCTGGCCAAAAGGTTGTGCCTATTGTCATTGATAGCTACGGAGGCCAAGTATACTCTTTAATGGCTATGGTTTCAATGATTAAAGCATGCCCTATTCCTGTTGCAACAATAATACAAGGAAAGGCAATGAGTTGTGGTATTGCACTCTCCACGTTTGGCACAGAAGGTATGAGGTATATGGATCCAGATGCAACTGCAATGATTCACGAAGTTTCATCTGGATCAGTAGGTAAAAACGAAGAGATACAAGCATCTGCAGAAGAGACAAATAGACTTAATGAAAAGATTTTAACAATGATGTCAAGAAACTGTGGTCATGCTGATGATTATTTTTCAAAAATTATTCATGAAAAAAGTCATGCTGACTGGTTTTTAGATGCAAAAGAGGTTTTAAAACATAATATTGTCAGTCATTTAAGAATTCCCCATCTAGAAGTTAAAGTTAGCGTAGATATGGATTTAAAATAACAACCTTTCTTTATGTTAAATTATTTAAAATGCCCGTAAATTGCGGGCATTTTTTATATATATACAATATAAACAGGAGAATAACGTGGAAGTATTACATAGATTTGTTGGAAGTGTAAAAGCTCTAGAGGTGTGGTTTCATTCTGCACATCATTTAACGAAAGGCATTGCTTTCATTGCTGATCATGATATTTTGTATGATAAGATTTATAAGTTTTTTGGTGAGTATTTTGATGCAATTGTTGAAAAACTAATGGCAATAACGGGTTCAGAAGAAATAGCTTGTCCAAAAAAAGTTGCAATATATTCAGGACATGTTATTGACCAAATACCATCGTCTGCCAACAAAGACGCTAGAGAGATAGGTGAAATAGCTTTTAGCATTATCATTGAACATTTAAAAGAGATTGAAGCAGCTTATGATGAATTTGAAGCACATGAAGTAATGACAAAAGGTATGGACGATTTGCTTGCTTCAAACTATAGTGAACTAGAAACATTTGTTTATTTTTTACAAAGGAAACTAAAATGAAAAAAATACTGGAATATAACCAAAAAACATCAAAAGAATACGGATGGAAACCTGAATGGCTTGGTTGTAAGAAATTTGATGAAAAACTAATTAAAGAAATTAAAGACTTTCAAAAAGATCAAGGTGTAACTCAAGATGGAATGCTAGGACCAGGCACCTTTAGAAGACTTGTAACCGATAGAGAGTCAAAGATATCAGATTATCAGCCAGATCATTGTAAAAATTCAGATCATATTGTTTGCAATGGAGAGTTTGTAAGTATTAATTGGCCTAAAGTTGTTTTATGGGATGAAGGTTTAAAACTAGAAAAAGGTTGGCGCTTACACAAAGGCAAAAGAGACGTTAAAACATTTGTAAACCACTGGGATGTTTGTCTTAATTCTAAGACTTGCGCAAGAGTTCTAGGTAAGCGAGGTCTAGCTGTGCAGTTTATGATTGACAATGATGGGACAATTTATCAAGGTTGTGATGCAAACCACATCGCATATCATGCAGGCGGTAGAGATTGGAATGCATCTTCGATTGGTGTTGAAATTTCAAACGCGCATAGTCTAAAATATCAAAGCTGGTATAAGAAAAACGGTTTTGGTGAAAGACCTGTAATAGAAAATGCCTCAGTCCACGGCGTTAAGCAAAGGCCTTTTACAGGTTTCTACGATGTTCAAATCCAAGCCCTAAAGGCACTTTGGGAAGCGTGTGGTAATTACTATGGTATTCCTTTTGAAACGCCTCTAGATTCATCTGGCGCGATGCTAGAAACTGTTTCAAAAGATTGTGAGCATGATAAGTTTAGAGGTTTTATTAATCACTTCCATCTAACAAGAAGAAAAATTGATTGTGCTGGTTTGGATATTAAAAAGCTTTTAGAAGAAATGAAAAAATAAATCTTTTTTGCTATAATTTAGACAAAAAAGGAGTAAAAATGAAAATAGATTTGTACGGCGATAAAATCGGGTTTATAGAATATGACCAGCACATGGGCGATGATGTAACAATTGTCAATGCTGCAAGAGTTTCTTTTGGAAAGAAAAAAGAAACTTTGGATGAAAGAGATCAAAAGTTAATAAGATACCTTATTAAGCACAGACATACTTCTACACTCGAACATAATGTAGTTACATTTAGAATTAAAGTGCCTCTTTTTGTAGCAAGGCAACATCACAGACATAGAACCTGGTCTTACAATGAGATATCAAGAAGATATACAGACGTCGATATTTGCTTTTATGAACCTGAAGCTTATAGAACTCAACACAAATCCAATAGACAGGCCTCCAATGTTGACGAATTAATCAACCCGGAAATTAAATTTGACAAGACAACAGTTACTCAAAAAGTGCACCAGCATCATAGAAGATCTATGCGACTCTACGATGACATGGTTTTTGCTGGTGTATGTAGAGAACAAGCTAGAGGTGTATTACCACAAAACATGTATACCGAATATATGGCAACAGTTAATCTTAATAACTTAATTAAGTTTATTAATCTAAGAACCCATGAAGGTGCTCAAAAAGAAATAGTTGACTTAGCACAAGGAATGATAGAAATTTGCAAAGAGTTCTGGCCGAATATATTTAATATATACGAGGAATTTAAAAATGAGAAATCTAAGAAGTGAAATAAGAAAAATCATAAAAGAATCTATTGACAATAAAAAGCATGAAAATCAAGAATATTTGCATGAATCATTGCTTATTGCGCTTTTAACAGGTTGTACAAGAAGTGATTGTCATCTTTACGAGTTATCACCTGAATTGGAAAACTTAAAAATTCCTGATTGTGTAACAAAAGAAGTTTATCCTTTTGAAACTTTAGAGTTTCCTATTAAATACGGTGAATTTAAAGATCTAATGGAAGGAGAAGGTTATAATGTTGAACAAAGATACCTAGGGCCAGGATACGTTTTTGAATATGATTTGCTTGTAACTGTTTCAAATGTCCCTTATAAAATGGTAAAATATTTAAAAGACATGGGTGTTTTTTTTACAAGCGGAGAATGGCAATCTGATAATGTAACTGAAGAAGAGTTATGTGATATGACTATATTTTTTCCTATTTTTACAAACTCAGAAGATAGAGAAAAACTAGTTTTAAAAAATACTTTTCATTATTCTTATGCCGAAGATGGCTTTCCCGGTGAAGGCAATACCTATTTTAAATGGAACGATTCTGGAGTTGGCCATGGCTGGTGGTGGAAGAGGTGTGCGGATACCAAATGTAATAAAGACTTTGTAGCTGTTGTTAAAAACATAGATCCTCAATTAACACCCGATGAAGAAGATAGTACAGTTAGAAGAACCGATGAGACTTATATTATGTACAAAGGAGTGTAAAAATGAAAATAACGAAAACAAAGCTTAGAAAATTAATACAAGAAGCTTTAAATATTTACAAAAATAATGATATCCAAAACTATCAACCAGCAAATAAAAAAAATATGTATTTAGATAAACCTACATCTCATAGTTATATGAGTGGCGAAAACAAAGATTGGCTCCAGAAAGGACCTGTTAATAAATTAATTTATGATTATTTAAAATCAATGGGAATGATATCTGAAGTAAAAAATATTGATGAGATGTCTTTTAAAGGCCACCTAGGCTTTTCAAAAGACTCAGGTTTTGACAAGTTGGAACCAACCGAGCTCGAAGATTATCGGATAGATCAGTTGGAAGGCGACGAATTTGGTTTATCAGAAGAAGAGTTTGAAGAAAATCTTGATGATATAATTGCATCATGGCAAAAAAAGCAAAGAAAGGGAGCTGAAGTGTATGCAAGGTCAGAAAGATTTAAAAGTGAAGCGGAAAAGAGACTTGCCCACCTTGAACCAGACATTTATATAGCATCTCATTTAGGTACTTTTACAACTCATTTTGATGAAATAAAAAACAATCCTGGAGAAGTAGTGGCTCCGGGAAGCATCTTTTCAAGATTATTTATAACAGATATCAATATTGGAAAAAAATATTTACAATTAGATAAAAACTTTGATAAAAATACTATTGATGAAATAAAAAATAATGATACAGTTATATATTATTCAAGTGCAATAATGGGTTCTAAGGGAAGGCTAGCACAGGCAACACCTTGGATGATTTTCCATGCAATTTTTCATGATTTTTCTGGAGAGTTAAGTAAAATAAGTCCGACTGCAGAATTATTAGCTAAAAATTACAGAACTTCAGATTTGAAAAATGTTAATAAAGTTTTGACACATAAATCAGCGCGCGTATCACTAAAAAAAGGAAGCATAGGTCGGGTAGGTGCAGATGAGATCGCTGAGATGATTTGCCAAGATCTTTTGACAAGAAGAGGTCTCGTTTTAAAAATTCCCGAGGCAGATAAAAAAGACGTAGATAACTGGCTTGCAATTAAGAAAACAATTAATAAAATATCACAAGAAGTTAGAGCCAACTTACCAGGTAAGTTTATTTTCGTAGGAGTTAATTAGATGAAAATAAAAACATTTAGCAAAACAGAACAATTAAAAAGACTTCTTTTTCATGCTCCTGATCGATTAAAACTACCACTTAAAAAAGAGATTTCAAAAATACCTAAACATATTTTAAAAAAGCAGATGGCATCTCTTCCTTTGCGAGGTGTTTTAAATCTAGAAGAAAGAGTTCCTGATCTTTTGCCTGTCGGTATGCTAAATTCAACTGGAGGTATTGAGATCGGAAAAGGTGAATTGCTTGCAGCACTGACTTTTAAAGATAGCTTTTTAAATGTAGAAAGAAACGGACCCTATGACGTTATTCTTGAAGGCAACCCGTGGCACGTTAAAGCATATAACCCAAACCACGGTTTAAGATTTAGCAATAAAGAAGCGCATTCAGTTAGAAATACAGATATATTCCAGCAGCTACCTGAAAGGTTACAATATATTGCACTTGAAATTAATAATACAGATCTTGTGTTAAATCTTCAAAAATGGCCAAAGCAATTTAAATTTACTGATGAAGATGGAAATGTTTTAAAAACAGACTACGATTTGTTTAACACGTGGTCTCGTCAATGTGTAAAAGCAGCTATCGGAGAAGCGATTGGTGTAATATGGTTTTATAATAATCATTTTATAGTTTCTCATTCAAGAGATCTTATATTTTTTGGAACAACCCAGGATGGAAGAATTGTTTTAAAGTGCAATAAATTATTTGCAAAAGATATGTCTTTGTTGGAACCCTATACATTTGATGACATGAAAGATAGGGTACTAGACATATAATTATAATAATTCCAAATTTGAGTAAATTAATTTAATTGATGGTAAAATATAGGCAGCAATGATAATTATGTTATATAAAAATTAGAGGAATAATATGAATTTCACCACCAACGACATCGGGCTTGCTGCTTATCTTTTAATGAAGGGTGTTCCTGTTGTTAGAGTAAAAAATGGTAGGCCTTTTGAATTTGAATTTGAAAACAAAGAAAGTATTTGTAACAAGCTTGCAGTTGAGTTTTTAAATAGCGAATCATCTAGATTTGACGATTCAGTAAAAAAAATTAAATTAATTTTGAAAAATTCAAAATAGAATAATACATATTCGTGTTACAGTTCCTTTGTTAAGTTAAAGTTTAGTTTAAGTTAAAGTTTTTGTTTAGTTAAAAGTATATTTTAGCAATTTTAACAAACGGAGGAAAAAATGGCTATTAGAACACAAATTAGATTGCCTCAAATAACAGGCTCTCTAGGTATAGGTGCCGGACAGATTCGCCCAGACGATGAGGCTGGTGCACTATCGGGAAAAACATTTACAAATTTATCAGGATCTCTTTCAGCTATGCTGTCAGGTATTTCTCGTATTCATGGTAGAACAGGCGACAATGCACTTAACAATGTAGCAGGTACCTTTTATGGAACACTAAAATCAGATTCAACAGGAAATGTCGACATTGGTTCAACAACTGATGCTGATAAGTTTGGGGATATTTTTGTTGGTGACGGAAAAGGGTTGCAAATTGGTGCAGCAGAAGAACACAAAATTATCGATGGAGCCCCAGGCTTGTTAATTGATACTTCAGAGGTTTTGGAATTAAATTCTTCTGGTGGTGCAATCAGTATTGGTAACGATGCTGTTGCTCAGGCAATTAACGTCGGTACAGGCGCTGCTGCTAGAACCATTACTGTCGGTAATGATGCTTCAGCAGAAGTAGAGGTCAATGCTTTAATAGTAGATCTTAATGCTGCAAGTACAGATGCAAATGCACTTACAATCGATTCCGCAGGTGGAATTGATATAACTGCATCTGGCGATCATTTAGACATTGCTGGCTCGAGCACAGCTGGTAAGTTTATTAACATTACAGCACCAGGCGCTGGTGCAACACAGCTAGTTTTAACTTCAGCTGGAGCAAACGCTCAAGCAGTTAATATTAATGCAACCGGTACTGACGGCGGTGTTGATATCGATGCAGCTGGCGCAATTGGAATCAATTCTGCAGGCGGTGTAATTACTATCTCTGGTTCAAATGGAGCAACTTCTGTAAACGTTACATCACCGGCTACTTTTGCTGATAACGTTGTTATCACAGGTAATCTTGATATAAATGGTACTACTACAACTATTGATTCAACAAATCTTACTATTGAAGATAGAATCATTGGCTTGGGTGTATCAGGTTCAAATGGAGATATTTCTAACTTAGAAACAGGTATTATCTTTAACTATGGTACTGCCGGTGAAGATAAGCAAACAGGCTTCTATTTTGATGGTGAAAGATTTAAAATGGCTAAAACTGCAACATCAGCTGCTTCTGGTTCGTTTGCTGCTATCTCTCAAGGTGATCACTCAATCTTGCAATTAGGAAAGGTTGAAATATCAGGAACAGATGAGTCTATCTCTATAACAGATGGGGGTAATAGTCTAACAGCAGCAAGTAGTAACATTATAACTCTTGATGCAGTTAATGCTGTTAAAATTGACTCTGATTCAGGTGACATTTCATTCGAAGACGGTGGTACAGCTCAGCTTGCTATCGACATGGATGGAACTGCCGGTGAAATTATCATGCAGCTTAAAGTCGATTCTGATGACTTGGTCTTCAAGCAATATGACGGCACTGAGGTTCTTAGATTAACTGATGGTGGTGATGTTGAGATCAAAGATGATCTTACGCTTAAGTCTGATGCTGGGGTTCTTGGGTTTGGTGCTGACGCTAGTCCTGATACTACACTAACTCACGTCACTGATACTGGTCTTTTATTAAACAGCACAAGACAGATTCAGTTTGGAGATTCAGCTACACACATTAAGCAAGTATCTGATTCAAATCTTGAAATTGAAGCAGACGGATCTGTTATCTTGGATTCTCCTGTGGTGTTGCTTGAAGATAATGCTGTTGCATTAAAGCTAGGTTCTGCACAACAGTTCGTGTTAACTCACGCTAATGACAATACGGGTGCTACAATTACATCTACACATAGATTGAACTTTGGTGCTCCTTCTAGAACAATATCAGACGATGGAACTGGTATTACTATGGAAGGTCAATATATAGCTGTTGGAAATAGAAATGTTGGTCCAGGTAAGATTAGGTTTCAAGAAAACACTGGTCAAGGTGCTCACTTTGCTGAAATTCAAGGAAGAGACTTAGCTGCTAGTTACGGCTTAGTTTTACCTGCAGTAGGTGGAACAGCCGGTCAGTTTCTTCAAGTCCTCTCTCTTGATGGTGTTAATAGACAGCTTACATTTGCTGACGTTGGTGCTGGTGCTTCTTCAAAAATTATTACTAATGTTACTGCAAGTGTTCCTGCCGGGGAGCAATATAGTGGTGCAGCGGCAAGTTTTGACTTAAGTGCAGTATCACAAGCTAATGCAATTAACGCGGTTGATGTTTTTGTTAATGGGCAACTATTACAATCAAGTTCAGTAGCGTACGGTGCTTTGGCAGAAACGTCAGCCGGAGACTATGCAGTTAACACTGATGCTATGTCTGCTTCACACGTTAAGTTTACTTTCGATATTGAATCAGATGATACAGTTTCAGTTATTGTTAGAGCATAATTTAAACTACTATAGTAGTTTAAAATACTAACATGACTTTATTTGCCAGAAACAATAATTGTTTCTGGCATTTTTTTTAACAAAGTAATATATATTAATAAAATTAGTCAAACAAAGGAAGGGACTATGTTAACTAAAAATGATGAAATTATTCAAGAAATACTTAACCTGGATTTTGAAGATAAATTTGCAAATTCTTTACAACAAATCAATGTCTTTATCGATCAATTAATAATTGAGCTATCTTCAAGTGAATTTAGCAAAGATAGTCATGCTAAAAATTTAATTAATTTAAAATCATTTATAGACAGCAATGTTTTTGAATATAAGATTAGATCTCTTTTGCGCGAAAAGATTGAATTTAAAAAAAAAGACATCTACGAAAGCAACGAACTAGTGAATCACGTAGGCCAATCGGAAAAAAACCAACCAAACTAAAGGAAAAAAGAAGAAATGTATTATAGTCTTATTTTATTTTATTTATTACTAAGTTTTTTATATTATTGCGTATTTAAATCAATTTCTGTAATTATAGAAAAACTTTATCAAAATGCAACAAGCAAGAATAGAACTAATTTAAAAAAACTCAAAGAATCCGTTGCTTTAAGAAAAAATGTTATTTTTGTTTTGCTTTGGCCTATCTACGAGGTTTATCATCTGATAAAAAAAGATGAATGAAGATATTTTACATTTAGGCTATTTAACCTTAAGACTTTCAAGAGAAGAAAGTAGAAGAGACATAGGCGAGCAAGAGATTAAAGAAAAAATTTATTTATTGCATGTAAATGGAGATATAAGCCTTAAAGTTGAAGAAGAACCACATGTAACATACAATAAGAGCGGAAGAATTAGTTCACCTCCAAAAATAAAAGCTAGTGAATATCCCGTTTGGGCAAAAAAGATAGAAAAAGAAATAGCTAAAAAAACACACCCAGATAAATTGCTTGGCCTGTCTGAATCTGAGATTAAAGAAAAAACAGATATATTTTTGAAAACAAAAGAACATATTGAAAATAAAAAATTTATTGACCTGCTGCCTATTGCTTTGTCTCTTGGTATTGATTTTTCAAAATACTTTGACGCCTTTCAGGACAGTGTAACTGATAGAATAAGACAAATTCAAATTGAAATTCACGAAATACAAAAAACAGTTTATTGGCAATGGGAAAATTATAACGAAGAACAGAAAATTCAAGCCATAGATTTAATTTTAAAAAGATCAGGCATCCAGAGGGCTAAAGAGGAAATTAAAAAAGCTGTTAATAAAAGAGTCAAAAGAAAAACAGGAACAAGACCACTTCCGTTTAGAAAACTAAGAAAAAAATAATATTGTAAATATCTTGTTTTGTTTTTATAATAAAAATAAAAACACTAAAGGAGATTACAAATGCCAGAAGGTCCAGAAGTTAAAAAAACAGTTGATTGGTTACAAAACTTTAAAGGAAAAACACTTGAAACAGTTGGAATAATATCAGGTAGATACGGTAAGAAAAAAGAAATACCTGGCTGGGAAAGGTTTAATTATCCTGTACTTTTAAAGGAAATTAAATGCAAAGGCAAGTTTATATACTTTACCTTTTCTGATGAAAAGGGGGACTGCTTTATGTTTAACTCCTTGGGTATGACAGGAATGTGGACCAACGTTCATAACAAACATGCACGTGTATGTTTCTTTTTTAAAGATGCAGAACCTTTATATTACACAGACGTCAGAAACTTTGGAACTTTAAAAATTGTTGACAGTCTCAATGTTTTAAATAAAAAGCTTGATTCTCTAGGGCCTGACGTTTTAAATTGTAATATAGACTGTATGGGATTTAAAGAACAGTTCATAAGGAAACCTAATAAAACAATTGCAGAGTGTCTTATGAACCAATCTGTCGTCTCTGGCATAGGTAATTATTTAAAATCTGAAATACTTTATGCATCTAAGATATCACCTTACCGTCAGATAAAAGATATTACGCTTAAAGAATGGTATGAATTGTATAGTAATTCAATTTCAATTCCACTAACTTCATATAATTTAGGTGGTGCTACAATTAAAGATTACAGGCAGCCAAACGGAAAAAAAGGTAACTTTAGTAGAAGATTTGCTGTTTACAATTGTAAAACTGATCCTAAAAATAATATAATCATAAAAGAAACAACAAAAGATAAACGGTCTACCTATTGGGTGCCTGAAATTCAAAAATAAAAAGGAGAATATATGGAAAACATTATTTCAAAATACACTTTAACTGATGAGGTTATTTCCCATCTTGTTAAGCTGCTACAACTAGGCTTGTTAGAAGGAACTGATATTACTGATCATTTTAGAAGAATCGAAATGGTTACTGACGAAGAAGGAAAGCTTTATTTGACTGATTCGTATCAAGAAACATTTGGAGAGTCTTTATCAAAAATGGAATCTTTTATTAAGGAAAATCATTTATCAAAAGAAGAGGAGTAAAAATGTGCAAACTTGAAGAGATGTTTAAACTTAGAAAAGAATTTATTGCAAGACTTGAAGAGAAAATACCTGGAAGCTATCCAGATATACCCGTTGACCTTTCTTCTAAGAAGGGCCAACAGTTATGTAGATCGTTGGCACTTAAGGGTGTGGAAGAAATGTTTGAAGCATTACAACATTTAAAAAACTGGAAAGATCACAAGCTAACTGAAAACCCAGAGGTCAAGCAAGATGAATTCTTAGAAGAGATTGTTGATGCTTTTAACTATTTTTTCTCTTTAATCATCGCTTCAGGTTTCTCACATGAAGACTTATACAAGGCTTATATTGACAAAGATAAAAAAATACACGATAGACTAACAAACAAATACTAGGAGAAATATGAAGTTTAGCAGAATGATGAGCTTGCAAAAAGAATACAATGACCAAATAGTGGGAAATTCAAAAAACTTAACGCAAGAACAAATTGAAAAAATAACACAAGAAAATGTATTGTGCGCTCATGCTGAGCTAAGTGCCCTTATAAACGCAACACATTACAAAAACCACCATGTTCATACAGATCCAAAAGCAAACAAAACAACTGTGTTATATGAATCTGTAGATGTGATAAGATACATGATGTCTATTTTAAATACATGGAATATAAGCTCTGAAGATTTTGAAAGTGCATTTATGAAAAAAGACATTTATTTAAATAAGCATAAGGAGCTTCAAGAAAAAACATGGGACGGAAAACAACCAGTTGCTATTGTTGACATTGATGATGTTCTAGCAAACTTTAGACAAGGTTTTGCAGATTGGTTAACAGCAACATACGGTGTTGATGTTGATGTAAACTGTAAAGAATACTACTTTATTGATGCATTATCAAAAATTAATATAAATTCAGAAGTTGTATTTAGAAAGTTTCTTGATCAAGGCGGGTTCTCTTCTTTAACTATAAACACTGATAATTTAGAACTTCTTTGGCAACTTAAACATAAAGGCTATTGGATTCATCTGTTAACAGCGCGGCCAGAAGAAGAGCTTCAATGTTTATACGATACATACTTCTGGATCTGTCAACAAAACATTCCGTGTGACGCAATAAGCTTTTCACCTGAAAAGTTTAGATGGTGTGTCAAATCTGAATATTATGATAAAGGTAAGATTATGTTTGCAATTGATGATGCCCCTAAACACGCAAACGATTACGCGAATCATGGAATACGATGTTTTGTTCCTAAAAAATCATACAATTCAACTGGTAATTGCAATCATAAAAACATAGTTCACTTCACAGGATATCATGATATTATATCTCATTTAAATAATTATAACTTATTATAGAATATTGACAGTTTATTTGATATTTATAAAATGAATATCAACGGAGTAAATAATGAAAATTACAAAATCAGAGCTATCTGGATATATTAAAGAAATTCTCAAAGAAGTAGCCACCGGATCTACAAATTCAGGCGGTATTATGAACGCTCTATCAAGATCAACAGAGCCAATGGAAGAGATATCTGAATTAGTTCAAAAAATGATCACATCTTTAGAAGATTCAACTTTATCTAAAAATATTGAAAGAATGAATATCGATATGAAGGATGTTAGTGCCAAGCTAAATCAGGCAAAATCTTATTTTTCAGCAGGAGCAGGCATGGTTTCATATGAAAGAGTAAGTAAGCAAATTCAAGATGAAAATAAATTAGCCCAGTTAAAAGATTTTTTAACAAAAAAGTTTATGCCAAAGCTAATCGAAAATACAAACAATATAATATCAGTAGCAAATACACTAAAATCACAAGTTGATAAAAAGTTAATATCTAAAACCTTAGAGGCGATTAAAAGTATTGACAAAGATATGTCAATTGTAAAGTATTTAATTGAAAATCCCGAAAACAGCGGTGACTTAAGACAGTTTGACGGTGGCAAGATTAATGTTGGAACTTTATTTAAAACAGCAGAATCTATGGCAGGTGGAAATACTGTAAATGAGGCAAAGGTTAGAAACATTATTAGACAAGAGCTTAAAAAGGCTGGGTATTAATGATTTTAATTTTATTAACTTCTCTTCTTTTTGCAGAAGAAAAAAATATCAAATATCAAAAAACCACTGAGATAGATTTTGATGCAATCGATATAACAGGAGAAATGATAAAACCTAAAGGATCTCTAATAGTAGAAAGAGGTCATACGAGATTTAACCCGCTTATTCAATTAAGAACTGACTGGAATCAAGAAATGAACCAGTCAGTAAATTTAGTTAAGTAATTAATTTTTTATCATCGTTTTTAAACCTAGCCAATGGCTAGGTTTTTTATTTTATCTAGGAGGTCTTGCGCCATAGTATGTGAACATGTGATAGCCTAAAGAATTCTTCATTGTCTGAATTAAATTGTATTGCATCAAAGCATCTCCATGATTTTCTGCAATTTTATCAATCCAGGCTATGCAATTTCTGTACATATGTATTCCGTTCATGGCTCTTTCTCTTTGATCCATTTCATTATGATACTTCGTTATTTGATTACGTATGGCATTTAGATATTGTTGAACTTCTCGAATATCTGGCTCATCTGTTCTTTGTAATATTTTTGCAAATTCATAAATTGTATATTCTGCATGAGATAATATGTTTCCTAGATTTATTAATTGAATATTGCTTCCTTTTTTTGCATACACCATGCTTTTAAATTTCCATCTTACGTAATCATCATCAAAACCGAGGCCAGATATTTCAGATAAATCAAAGTTTGGATTACTGCTAGTCAATAAATCTTCTGCCCTTTTGTAAAGGTCCAGCGCCTGGCTAGGATTACTATTATATCTTTTTAAAAGATGATACCCATATAAGTTTAAAAAAGGCACTCTTTCAACTGCTTTAAAAATATTTGAAACCGAACCTGGGTTTATAGAATTAAAAAACCTAATAAATCTAGCAACCTCAGGATCACCTGATTGATTGTAGTCACTCCTTCTACCTGGAGATGAAGCACCACTTAAATCTTCTGCATTTGGAAAAAATTTATCTTCTTTATAAGTCCCATCTTCAAGAGCTTTTTTTATTTGTTCAATTTTTTGAAAGTCTGCAGTAGCATCTTCTGATCTATTGCGATCTGGGTGAAATCTTTTTGCAAGAATCCTATAAGCTTTTATTCTTTCCCTGTCTGAGATTCCGCTCCTAGTAAAGTCTAAAACATCTGCTTTTTCAAGAGCTTCTTTAATAATCTTCCTTAAAAGGCTTTTTTTTATTTTCATTTTATCTCCACGATTATTATAAATAAATATATTCTTAATTGTATTAAAATAAAAATAAAATTAAAAAAGACACCTATTGTGTCAATACATTAAAGATAAGATTGTGTTATAAAGATTGTATTGTGAAAAAGCTAGTTTGTTTTCACTTGCAACTTTATCTAATAATAATCTTGCTCTACTTTTATCGCTTTTCATTAATGAATCGTAAATCTTTGAAAGATACCACTGCTGCCTTGATGTTCCTCTGCCAGGATTTAAGACTCTTTCTAACTCTATAATTGAACTTTGTGCGTGATTAAAAACCTCATTAATACTTTTCGAATCAGCTGCTTTTTTAGCATGCATCATACTTCTAAACTTCCACCTAGTGTAATCATCGTTAAAACCTAGACCAGAGATCAGTTTATCCTTAAATTTAAAGTCAACTTTGTTAACAATTACTACTGCATTATTATAAACAAAATAAGCATCATTTTGATTATTTCTTCTTGTGTAGTAATCTAATAAGATATTGCCATATGACTTTAATAATTCTCTGTCATTTGTAGAATTAAACATCTCGCCTGTATTTGATTTGAAACTTGAAAAATAATCAATAAACTGTTCTTCTCTACTTTTTGTTTGTTGCTTTAGTTCCGGTTCATATGAACTGTCCTCTAAATCAGCAAATAACTTACTTAGCTCTTGAAAATCAGAAGTCTTCCCGCCCCGATCAGGATGATGTTTCATGCTTAGTTTTCTATACACTTTTTTTCTATTGCTATCATCTTTAGCATTGACTAGCATTTCAATTTCTTGCTGTGACAGCGCTTCTCGGATTAATCTAGCTATCATTTTTCTTTTAATTTTCATTTAATTTCCTAGTTTTTATGTAAATAAATATACTGTTAATTATAATAAAAATGTATAAAACAAAACAAAAAAGGAGTGATTATGCCACAAAATTTAAATCTAAAACCAGTTACGCTTCCTATGCAACTGAAGTTTGGCCAGGAGCCTTGCACAGTTTTTCATAATAATCTTGAGCATCTTAAGGTGGAATTGGTTGACGCACCTACAAGGTCACAAGCGCTTAATGTTGCTTGGCAGTATGTTAAGGCAACATGGGCTGACCATCACGATGACACAAACCCAGCAACAGCTTCATTGCAAGAAATGTCTGCAAATCTTGAAGATGTCTTAAACTTTAGAGCTCTTCCAACCCCTATGGAATGTCTAGGTTTTACATTTAAGCTTAGCGGGCTTTCGTTTCAAGAGGTAACACACATTATTCGACATCGTGCCGGCTCTTTTGCTGCACAATGCACAGGTGATAGAGACTTAAGAGATGACCCTGCAGTAATTCCAGAAGCTGTCCAGAATTCACCTGAATTTATGTCCAGGTGGAAACATCTAGTAACAGAATCAAAGCAGCTTTACGCTGATATGTGTGACTCTAAGGCAGTATCTATGATGGATGCTCGAATGATACTTCCAAAGGCAATGACTTCATTTTATCTAATGCGGCTTAACCTTAAAGATTTGCTAGGCTTTATTGCACAAAGACAAGATATGCAAATACAGCCTGCAGCTGATAATTTGCTTGCAGTTTACATGGCAAAAGAGCTAATTAAAGTTTTACCTGAAGCTAGTTCTAAAGTTAGTTTTGGAAAACCAGATATGCATTATGTAAAAACTTTCCGAGTTCCTGATGGAAAAGGTGGTCACACATCTCGAGGTACAAATTTGTATTGGCCTGAGCCTAAAAACGATATCTTTGACTATCATCCAGACGATAGCATTTATCAATCCCGACGTGAAGATATTAATGGAACACATCCTCCTAGCGGCAATACTATCTTTACTAACCTTTGGGAAAGTTCACTTGAAGAAATTAAAGAAATGACTGCAGAATATAATGACTTTATGGGTCGCTAGAATCAATTAAAAAAAGTTTAAACTTTGACCTCAATGCATATAATTATCATTATAAGTTTTGAGGTATTTTTGTGTTAATTGAAAGTTTAATAAGAAGACAGGTTAGAAATATTCTTCTACAAGAAAGAATAAGAATAAAGGATGTTACTAAAAACCCGCCAGGTTCAAAACATGATGTGACAGTTTTCGCTGAGATATCACCAACAATGACAGCACAAGTAGGCGGGGCAGGAATAGAAAGATCAAATGCGCTTCGTAATTTGGCCAATGTTAGAAACTACCCCCAGCACGTTCATGATTCACTTAAAAAAGATATAATTATTCAAGGCAATTATGACGAAGATGATAGCGGGGTAAAAAGACTTAGACTTAAGTTATATGACAAAGATATACCTGCACCATACAAAAGGCCTACTGGCTGGACACCAAGACAACTTTTAGTAAAGCTTAGACAAATGAATAGGGAAGAAGTTGTTCCTTATGACGAGGGCGGCGAAATTTATGGAAATCTTGAACCAACACCGGATACAGTAAGTGTTCCTAAAATGCCTAAAAGGGAAGAGACATCAAAAACAAAAAAAAGAAAAACAAAAAGAACAACAAGATCGATAGCAAACATTGAAGTCGAAGAAAGAGTAGTAATACCCCTAACAAGCGAGCAGAAAGGTCAAATTTTTACGCTTTTGATGGGAGCAATGCAAATTGCAGCTAATAAGAATTTAACGATAGTATATGCTACTATTAGTCTATTTAAAAATAAGATTAATAAACCCATTACAAATTTAAATGAAACTGAGCTTTTGCAAGATATGACAGATTTTCTTGAAAATCCTGATGTTCAAGCAAATGAAGATATTTATAATAACTTAAAAGCTGCTTTGATGAAACTTCTAGTAACAAAAGCAATTGCACTGCGAAATAAAAAATAAAAACAAATTTTATTCAAACAATAAAGGAGAAAAAATGAAATTTAAAAAATCTGATTTAAAAAGAATCATAGCCGAGGAACTAACAAGATCCTCTGAATTAAGAAGATTTCTCTCTGAAAGAGGGGAAATTAAGCCTGAAACAATTAAACAAAATCCTAAAGGATCAAGATATAAATATAGTGCAAAGGCTGATGTATATGGAACAGATCCTTCACACTATACAGATCCTGAGGATATGCTTGCTTACTTGCAAGGTGACTCACCTTCGCAAGAAATGGAAGTTCAGCTTGATAAATATGGCAATGAACTAGTTCCAAAGTTACCAATCGAGGATATAGAATCTAGCGGAATGTTTACTGCTGGCGATTTGTCACAAAGACAGGTTAATGCTATGTTTAGAAAAAATACTCCTGTACCTGGAGACATGTCAGCTGGTGCACAGCAAATTAGACAAACAAAAGGTCGTGCAATGGGTGCGGCAATTGGCAAGCTTATGGCTGCACAGGCTGCTTGCCAGGAATGCGACGCGCCAGGTATGGAACAATGTTCTAATGATATTGATGAAGCTATTCAAATCATTATGCAAATGAACTTAGGTTTTAATATTGAAATGTAATAACACCTGTTTCAAGCATAGCATTCTTAAAAACCCGAATTTATTTCGGGTTTTTTTATTTTGTGTAAAATGAATAATTTTTAATTATAATAAAATAAAAACAAAATAAAAAAGGAGTAATTTATGAATATTGGAAAGGTTTATTTAGCCAGCGGCTGGTTCTCACCCGAGTGGCTTGAAGAAGTGGAAAACATCAAATCAGTGTTTGATAAGCATGGGATTAGTTATTTTTCTCCTAAAGATGAAAATCTTTGTGATAATGATGCAAATGAATCAATGCAAGACCAAATTTTTAACGGAAATATTAGACACCTTCATGAATGTGACTGGATGCTTTGCAATACGCGAAACAAAGATATGGGAAGTATTTTTGAAGCAGGATATATGAATTGTCTTGAAAAACCCATTGTTTACTTTTGTGACGGGCTGCCTCCAGGTGCGCAATTTAATCTTATGCTTGCAGCAAGCGGAGAAGCAGTTTGTACGTCTTTAAAGCAATTAGATAACTATTTGGCTGACTGTATAGGTACAGGTGAACTAGTTGAAATGCGCTATCAAGGCGAAATTGAGTAAGCTTAGTATTGATTTTAAATGGCTCCTTAAAGGAGCCATTTTTGTAAATAAAATTTATTTAAACTATAATAAAATAAAAAGGAGAATTAATGATTCAAAATTTTCGAGTACCAGATAGATTTGTTGGATTGCATGCCCATTGTGGAACAGGCTCACCTTACGACGGGCTAGGTTATCCTAACCAGCATATTGATTTTGTTTTATCAAATGGTATGGATGCATGGTGTCTAACTGATCATGGTAATGGTAACGGTCTTGCACATGCTCATACATATGCAAAAAAACTAAAAAAGAAAGGAATTAACTATAGACAACTTTATGGTGTTGAGTTTTACTTTGTTCCGTCTCTCGGCGATTGGCGAAGCCAATACGACGCACATAGGCTAGCTGTTAAAAATGCAAAAACAGAAAAAGCTTCAAAAGCTAAAGCAGATATTGAGTCTGAAGACGAAGTAGCTGGTGGTCTTGTTATTGAAGACGAGGATGAAACAAAGTCTGAGTTTAATGCCAATAATTGGAAAAGAAGATATCACCTGGTGGTTTTTGCTAAAAACCAAAAAGGTCTACAAAACTTATTTACTTTAGTAAAAAGATCTTATTCTGAAGGTTTCTATAGATTTCCAAGAATTGACTATAAAATGTTAAAAGAGCATGGCGAAGGTCTAATCGTATCAACAGCATGCATTGGAGGTTTTCCTGCTGGGCTAATTGCACGAGGTGAAGCTTTTAAGAAGTCGCATGGTGAAATTATAACTGACTTAGAAAACATGTCCGATAGATTTATTGATTGTGTTGGTGAAGGTAATTTTAACTTAGAACTTCAGTTTAACTCATTAAAAATGCAGCATACAACAAATAAATATCTAATTGATCTCAATAGAAAAACAAATATTCCACTCGTTGCTACTGCTGATAGTCACTATTATTCAAGAGATATGTGGGAAGCCCGTGAGCTTTATAGAAAGCTAGGCCGCATGGGGGCAAGAGGTGGCAAGCAACAAACACTACCTGCATTTGAAGATTTAAAATGTGAGCTATATCCAAAGAACGCAAATCAAATGTGGGCAGAATATTTGCAACACTATGATAAATATGATTTTTATAAAGGAACAGAGCAAATTGTCTCTGATGCGATCGAAAGAACACATGATATTACGTGGGGTATGTGTGAAGATATATGGTTTGATGAAAGTGCAAAGCTTCCAAACTTTTCAGAACCAGATAATTCAGCTATGAATCAGCTAAGCCAACGTGTTAAAAAGGCACTAGTTGATGAAGGTCTTGATAAAAATACAGAATATGTAGAAAGGGCAGTTATGGAATTGTCTGACATTAAGCACCTAGGTTTTGAAAACTACTTTTTAACAATGACAAAAGTCTTTGACATTGCAGCAGAATCTACTATTTTAGGTCCTGGCCGAGGCTCTGGCGCTGGTTCTCTTGTTAATTACCTTCTAGGCATTACTTCGACTGATCCTATTAAATATGGCCTGCTATGGGAAAGGTTTCTACATAGAGACAAAGCGGGCTGGCCTGATATTGATACAGATGCTGGTGACAGAGATGTTTTAATTGATGCAGCTAAAACCCTTGTTGGTGAAGACTCAGTTGTTCCTGTTTCAAACTTTAACACCCTCAAACTAAAGTCTTTGATTAAAGATGTTTCAAAATTCTATGGTATTGACTTTGGTGAGGTTAATGCAATGACAGGACCCTTACAAGACGAAGTTATGCACAAAGCAATGGGTGATCATGAAGAGAAGTCCACGTACATGCTAACGCATGCAGACTGTATGAAATATTCAAATAAATATAAACAATTTATGGAAAAATATCCAAAGGTATCTGAACAGGTTCAATCGCTGTTTATGGAAAACAGATCAGTAGGTCGACATGCTGGAGGCGTTCTTATTTGTCCTGATCTTGAAAAACATATGCCTTTAATTAAAGTCAGAGGTGAGTTGCAAACACCTTGGTCAGAAGGCATGAACTTTCGACACTTGGAGCCTAATGGGTTTTTAAAGTTTGACTTTTTAGGGCTTACTACACTAAAAATGGTTGAGGATTGTATTAGGCTTATTCTTAGACAACAAAACCCAGATAAAAAGATTAACTTTTTTAACATTAAAAAGTTTTTTGATGAAAATTTAAATTGTCGATTTAATGATTTAAATGATCCAAACGTCTGGAAATACATTTATGAAGAAGGTAATTTTGTACAAATATTTCAATTTACCCAAGCAGGCGCAAGAAACTTTTGTAAAGATGCAAAACCTACATCCATAGCAGAACTTGCAGCAATTACAGCTATCTATAGACCTGGTCCTCTTGCAGCAAATGTGCATAGAAAATACGTAAAAGCAAAAAGCAAACCTAGCGAAATTGTTTATGACCATAAGATTATTCAAGACATCTTAGAAGAATCTTTTGGCTTTACAGTTTTTCAAGAACAATTTATGTTATTAGCACAAAAACTTGCAGGCTTTGACAAAGGTGCTTCAGATAAAATGCGAAAAACCCTTGTTAAAAAATCCCTTGATGCAAACGCTGGAAAAATTAAGGAAAGAGAAGACTTAAGAAAGAAATTTGTAGGCGGAGCAATAAAGCTATCTGGTCTTGATGAAGATAAAGCGATAAAGCTTTACGAAACAATTGAAGCTTTTTCTGCTTACGGTTTTAACAAATCCCATGCTGTTAGCTACGCAATTGATTCGTATTATTCAGCGTGGCTTCACACACATTATGAAAAAGAGTGGCTTGCAACTTGTTTGCAAACTTTAAATGGTTCAAATAAGTTTTCAAAAATAGTATCAGAAATTAAGTCAATGGGGTATAGAATTCTAGAAATAGATATAAATGAATCTTCTGATACATGGGTTTTCTCAGAAAAAAGAAATGGATTTGTTCCCCCGCTAACTGCCATTAAAGGGATAGGCACAGCTGCAGTTGATGAAATCATTGAAAAGAGACCCTTCAATTCAGTGTATGATTTACTTTATACAGGTGATAAATGGAAACCAAAGAAAATTAATAAAACCTGTCTAGACGCAATCTGCAAGGTTGAAGGACTAAACTCTTTGGTTGAGTTTGAAAATGGTACATTTCAAAACCATAGACAGCTCCATGAAATATTAATAACAAACTATGCAGCACTTAGAAAAAATATTTATGGAATGACAAAAACACAGCTCAAAAAGCTAGATACACAAGGCATAGAACCTGAAAGGTTTTTAGACTCTCAAATCGAAACAGTAAAAGATCTGGAAGACTGGTCTCGTATTGAAAAAATTCATCACTATACACAGCTTATGGAAAGTGTCGATAAATCAATTGTTTTTCCTGAAGAAATTATGGCAAAAATCAATAAAGCTAAAATCAAGTCTTTTCATGATGTTAAACCAGGCGATAAAGATATTGGATGGTTTTGTCTACAGGAGCTTCATGAAAAGACAACAAAGAATGGAAAGACTTTTTATAAAGCCAAGGTTTGTGACTATGAGATGAACTCTGGTTGGATTAGAGTATGGACAAAATTTAAAGAAATACCTCCGACTTATACAATGTGGCTAGCAGAGCTTTCTCATAGCGCATCTTGGGGATATTCAACATCTTCTTATAAGATGCGGCAAATAAAAGTTTAATTGAAAATATTAATAAAATTTATTATAATAAAGCATACCACTAAGGTATGCTTTTAATTTAGGAGAATTAATGCTAATTAAAAATGTTTTTATTGAAGGTCCTGACTGCTCTGGAAAGACAACAGTAATTAATAAAATTCACAAACATACAAATTATAGATATCACATGTTTGATAGATCTAGAATGTCTCAATATATTTTTAGCTCAATGTACAACAGAAAAAATATACACAAATATTCTGAATTATATTTGGAGGAAAAAAGTGACCTTTCAAATCTTTACATTGTTCTTTTACCTGACCTTGAAGAGGTTTTAAGCAGGTTTAATAAAAGAGGTGATGAAATACATGATGCCAATGGTATTGAAAATGTATATCATGGCTTTAAAAGACACGCTGTTTTTGAAACAAGATATCCAAACGTTATAGTTGTTAAATCAAATAACGCGGCTTGGGTTGATGTTTTAGGTGCAATTGAAAACTACGAAAAGAAAAAAGAGTTTAATATAATAAAGAATTTTGTGCATTCAAATCTTTCTAAGGAGTGTATTAGATTAAAAGTGTCTGAATTTGGAAATTTGTCAGAGCTAAACAAAGACAAGAAATGCATGAATTTTAAAAAGGAAAAAGAATATTATGAAAATATTGAAAGAGAGTTTATACAAAAATTTGTCAATGAAACATCAGGCGATAACGAATATAATAGAAAAGAGCAGGTTAACTCTAGAAGATTTATCTTTGTTAGTGATACTTGTATATCATCAATTCATGCGCTAGCCAGACATAACACCATTCACTTTAATGCTTATATGCGTTCATCAAACGTAGATCAAGTTAAGCATGATTATAACTTTATTAAAAACTTGATCATTACTTTTAATAATCTGGTACAAGGCCAGTTTGGCGAATCGTTTAAATTTTATAAGTTTAATTTATCTTTCGGTTCTGCACACGTTATTTAAATGGAGAAAAAATGAAACTAACATATTTTGAAGACAAAAACTATAGAAGCTTTTTTGAAAAAAACAAGCAACAGATGAAATTATTTTCGCTAATAGGAGATCATCTCAAAGAGAAAAAAAGAACCCTGCCTTGCTGGGACCAATATGCCTATGATAAAGAAGGTAACATACATCATAGATTTCTTGGAGGAGAAACCAGGGAATGGATTGTAATAACTGAAGATCTTAGAAACATGGCTGCAGATAATGATATTGAAGCAAAAATCAATCTTACAGAAAAAGAAATTAAAGAAATCGCAAAAGAGGCATGGTTATCTAAGGAAGATTAATATGAAAATTGATCACATTGCATTTCAAGTTGAAAATCCCATACTAGCAGCAGAATGGTATTCAAATAATTTTGCTGCTAGTATATTGCATGCTGATGAAACCTGGTCATTTATCCAGTTTGATAATATTAAAATGGCATTTGTAATTAAAGAGCAGCACCCAGCGCATATTGCATTCGAAGATCCTGATTTAAAATCTGGAAAAAAGCACAGAGACGGATCAATATCTATTTATAAAAAAGATCCTTTTGGAAACTTTTATGAAATAATAAAATACCCGGAGAAAAAATGAAAACAGAACTTCAAGAAAAACTATATAAAAGCTATCCTGAAATATTTAAACAAAAAGATTTAGACATGATGCAAACAGCAATGTGCTGGGGTGTTGCGTGTGGTGACGGATGGTATACCTTGATTGATGAACTTTGCGGCAACATTAAAAATCATGTTGATAACTTTAACAGAGGCAAACCAGAAAAAGAACACATAATTTGTCAAGCAACTCAGGTTAAAGAAAAGTTTGGTGGTCTTTGTTTCTATATATACGGAGGTGATGAATATATTGACGGCATGATAAGCTTTGCTGAATCGATGTCTTATCATATTTGTACAGAATGTGGAAACCCTTCTGAAAAACAAAAAAATAACAGAGGCTGGGTCTATACACTATGCAATAGTTGTAGAGAATAAAAATGCAATTAAAAATAGAAAAAGGCGATAAAATATCAGTTAAGATTGGGAAAAGATTTAAAAAGCATGAAGTTATCTCTTACGACCAGTCAGAAGGATGGATTGTCTTTAAGTCAACAGAAAAAGATGGTTGTGATTTTTTATTAAGTACAAAAATACACAGAAATCATATTAAAATACCGGAGGCTAAAAAAGCAACGCCTCCTGCTAAAAAACGAGGAAGGAAAAAGAAAAAATGAGCGAATACGATTTTATGTTAAAAAGAATACAAAAACTAATTATTGATGTACCAGATTTTCCAAAACCAGGAATTACCTTCAAAGACATCACACCTCTCCTGCAAGATCAATCAGAGCTTAAAAGCTTAATGAGAATACAAGCACGCTGGATTAAAAAAAGTGGCCGGGACTTTGATAAAATTGTGGCAATAGAGTCACGAGGTTTTATTTTCGGATCACTTCTTGCACACGAAACAGGTTTACCCCTTGTGCTTGCTAGAAAAGCAGGAAAGCTGCCTAGAGAAACTGTATCAGCTTCTTACGGTTTGGAATACGGAAAAGATAAAATTGAAATCCATAAGGACGATATTAAGCATGATGAACATATCTTAATTGTTGACGATGTTCTGGCAACAGGCGGAACTGCAAATGCAGTTGCAAATATTGTGTGGGAGTTAGGCGGAAAAGTAGCTGGTTTTTGGTTTTTAATGCAGATTAACGGGCTGGACGGTCATGACAATTTAGTAAATGAAGCAGACGTTGATGATAGCGATATTGAAGTTGTTTTGCATTAAAGACGATATATATACTTGTTGTCGAGGATAAACATGAGAAGTCAAATTAGAAATCTTATACTTGAGGTTATTGGTGATGCCAAAGAAGAATACAAGCTTTTCGGTGGAAAGCTTGTCAACGGATTGAGAAAAGACCCAGAGCTCAACAAGATTATTAAAAAAGGTCATGATGCAATGGCTTTTGAAGCTTATCTTGAACGCGAATACGATTTAAAAAAGCTAGGTGGCGGTCATTTTAGGCTAGTGTTTGAAACAGAAAACTTGGATTTAATAATTAAATTTGCAACAAATGGTCGAACTACAAAAAAAGATGGCAAAGGAGATCTCACAGCAGTTGATGCAAACTTACAAGAAATAAACAGGTTTAATAAATATCCTGATTTTTTTCCAAAAGTGTATGCAAGTAGTTCTAAAGGCATCTGGGTTATTATGGAAAAGGCAAAATCAATACCATCAGACACAGATGAAATGTTTAAAATTATGCAAAATACTTTTGAGTCATTTCAACAATTGGCAGAATTTATAAAAATATTAGTTGAACACTATGCCAACGGAGTTTTGTCTGAAATTATTACAGGAAACTATTTTTCTCAAGAAGAACTACGAGAGTTTAACTATCAGGAATTCTTAAAAAACATCGCCCAGGGATTTGATGGATCAAACCCATTTTTTCACGCATGTGATACTTACAAGCTTTTTCGTCTTTTAATGGATATTATTGAAAGCAACGAGCAAACCAAAGAAGGCTTAAAGAAAACTATTGAAACAGAGGTTAGATTTGTAATAACAACAATTATTTCTAGTTTTAGAAATAATGTCTTTTTAGTTGCTAATCCTGATATTCCAGGAGAAAACCAAGCAAAAATATCTAAGATGGCAATGGATCTTAGGATAATTGATCCTATTGCCAAAATTATTTCAATGAGACTTCTTCGTGATAAAAAGTTTATTAGATTTTGCAATTTAGTAAAAGATGAGGATATTAGCACTTTTGACATTACACCTAGAAATGTAGGTACAAATGAAAAAGAAGAATTAATTATTGTAGACGGAACTTCGTTTTAGTTTATTTTTTCTTTTTTTTTAATACAATAAAAGTATCAAAGGAGATAATATGAAAACAGCTTTAATTACAGGTGGGTGCGGCTTTATTGGTAGCAATCTTGCAAAAGAATTAATTAAACTAGGCTGGCAAGTAGACATTGTTGATAATATGTCTAATGGCCATTTAGAATTGTTAACAGGTTTAAAGTTAAGAGTCTTACCGAATGGATCTTTTTATACTGCTTTTAAAATGCAAGACTCTATTGTAAGAAAAAAAGATGAAGTTCTTGTAATTCAAGATGATTTCTCAGACGACAATGTTTTAGAAAGTGTTTATCAAGGAACATACGATGTTATTTTCCATCAGGCTGCAATGCCTCGTGTAAGCTATTCTGTTGAAAACCCTGCGGAAACTACTTTTGAAAACATTTCTAAAACAGTAAAACTATTTGAAGCTGCTGCTGGTGCAACAAACAAAATCGTATGGGCATCTTCATCATCAGTTTACGGCGGTGCAGATAATCTTCCTACTTCAGAGCTTGAAGACAAAAACCCTAAAAGCCCATATGCGTGGCAAAAATCAGCTATAGAAGATTTTGCAAAATTTGCCTATGGTTTATATCATCTTGATATTGTATGTTTGCGATACTTTAACGTCTTTGGTCCTGGACAGCATGGAGACAGCCCATATGCAACGGCAGTTTCTGCCTGGTGTGATGCAATTAAAAACGGAAAAGAGTGTAGGTCAGATGGGGATGGTGAACAGACTAGAGACATGTGCTATGTTGACAATGTTGTTAGTGCAAATATTTTAGCAGCTATGCATAAAAAGCCCTTTAAGGGAGAAACATATAATATTGCATGTGGTAGAAAAGTTTCAAATAACGAAATCCTTGAACACTTGAGCGAAAGGTTTGGAGATAAAGTTAAAATTAAAAATGCTCCTGAAAGACTTGGAGATGTTAAGCACACACTTGCAAGTATTCAAAAAGCAAAAAAAGATTTTGGATACGAACCACTAGTTCATTTTTGGGAAGGTTTGGAAAAAACAATTGAATGGTGGAATCTTAAATAGTGTAAATATTCTTCATTTTTGATATAATAACACAAACATTATATTTATATGGAGGAAAAAATGAAGAATCCAGTATTACGACTATGGGTTGGACCTATGTTTGGCTCAAAAACAACACAATTAATAGCAG
>Ga0181377_1000144_pt1 | contig 27737 bp, 41 predicted proteins | sample LowvirmetaG_9_FD_130160 | JGI IMG/M metagenome (GOLD analysis project Ga0181377, IMG submission 130160) | Marine viral communities from the Subarctic Pacific Ocean - Lowphox_13 viral metaG | ecosystem: Environmental > Aquatic > Marine > Oceanic | place: Subarctic Pacific Ocean | collected...
TAAGAAAAAGTTTAAAATGTTTACTCATCGCCGCATCCCCAAACCGCGTACTCTATTGTTATTGTTTGATTTGGCTCTGGTATACTTCTTTCGTTAAATACTACAGAGTTAGTGGACGGTTCATACGCCCATTCATAAGTCAGTTGGCCATTAACTGTTACGCTTATTGTCGACTCAATCGGGTCATTTTCATTTATAGTAAAGGATCTTTGTGTTGTAACTGTATTCGCAAGGTTTTGCATTTGTTGTCCCCAGTCAGCAGCACATATTGAATACCATGATCCGTTATACCTTTGTGTCATATCATAATAGCCAGATCCAAATTGTATGTTTCTATTTGATGATATATAAGGGAAATTACAACCACTTGGGTGATCACCTATAACAGCAAATTGTCTCATCAAATCAATAGATAGTTTAAAACTATCGAAAAAGTTTGTGTATGATATCCAACTTCCTTGTGAATGATCTGGTTCATCAGAAACATATATTATCACCATGGTTGCATTTTCTCTATAATAAGGTTTTCCAGGTGCAGCATCTCCTTCTAAGGCATATTTTGCCATTTCGATGCCTTTTTCCATTCCGCTTCCTCGAATTCCAATAGAAGAAATTACATTTTGCATCCACAAAACTGAGTTTGAATGTGTTGAGTCGATCCAAGAATATCCATCGTATTGTCTAAACCTTGCTTCATCCGTTGTAATAACAGCAAGGTGATAGTCTGACCCGGTACTGTCGAATACATTCATAAAAGCACTCATTTGACTGCTAAGCTCTTGTTGGAATATATTCATTGATCCAGAATTGTCAACTACAAAAAGCACGTCTAAAAGAGCAGTTTCTTCTTGCAGGTGGTTTTGAGTGTGCCAGTGCTCGACGTCACCTTCACCGTACTGGACAACCTCTTTTACAGGTAATACAGGATCATTCCCTTCAATTCTAATTACACTCTCATCGTAACTGATATCAACTGGTATGTACGAAACTAGAAAATCAACTTCTTGACCTGACATTAGTTCCCATGGCGGAGGCGGTAAACTTCCCATTTCCATCATGATATCTTGGGGCGAAGTCACCATCTGTGTGATATTATCTATTGTTAATGGCAGGTTACCGTCGTTACGGATGGTGATTCTTTCTTCATTATCACATCCTATACTTATTTGACCGTAGTCAAATACTTCTGGAGTTACTGTCATGACTGGTGCATCACCAAAACCGGTTATTGGCAATTCATATTGATTTTCATCTTCATCGTTTGTGACGAATCGAACTAGTCCCGTGTTGTTTTCAAAAGTCTTTGGTTCGTAATAGATAACAAATTCTTGAGTTTCACCAGGAGCTATTGTGTAATTTTCTTCTAAGTTATCTTCTAGACTAAACCGGTTAGTTTCTGAAATTAGTTCTGGGTGGCTCATTATGAGCTCTTCATCACCCGCGTTAATAACAGCAAAAGTTGCTTGCCCCGATTCAAGTCCGGACGCTATATGTCCAAACTCAATGATATCAGGATAAACAACTAATTCCGGATCAGTCTGTGTTATTTTGTTAACACCATAATCGTTGCAAGAGAATAATAGTAAAGCAAATAGAATGTACCACATAAAACACCTCCCATATTTCTAAATATAGGAGATAATTTATTTGTTACGAAAATGTCACATGTCCGGACAATATTGCATCAATTTTAACAATTGTTGCTTCTATCAACTTTACATGATCGAGTTCACGCATAATTGCATTTTTGTTGCTTTTATAATCTTTCAATTTTTTAAACTCGCCTATCAGTTGCATTCTTAAGTTAACTAATTCTTGTAATTCTTTTTTATCCATCTGTAACTCCATGTAAAAACCAATCAGGTGTTTTAGCGCGAGGTTCCCACTTCGCAAACCTGACCTTGTCTTTAATATAATACTTTCTATAACTTTGTATAGGATCATCACCCACTTTATATTCTTCTTTCATACAGATAGGAAATGGAGTTCTACCTTTTACAGGAAAGCTAACCGGATTATTTTTAACTAGCCAACAATAAACCTCAGTCGACTTGTGAATCTTGTCATACCTTAGATTATACTCACGTAGTAAACACCGCATTAACTCCATATGCCACCCATAGTTTTCTGCCGATTGTCTGGTCCAGATAGTACAAGGATGATTGACGTGGGTCAGGCCCCATGGAGGTTGTTTATCTTGAGGTACGTTATCTCTTAGAAACTGTTTAGCGTCTCTCATCAACTTAAAGTCTGATCGCGTTTTGCCAAACTTATCAAGCCAACTCATCCAATGTGCAGCGCAACCCATTTGACCTGCCTCTAGAATCATTTTGACTACGTGTTTATTACAGTGATACTCGGCAGCCTTCATTGGCTGCTCATCTAATACAAACATGTTCATTTTTACCGTCCCAGTAAAGTGTTAATAATTTTAATTGTTTGTTTAAGTTTTTATTTTCTAATTGCGTTTACTAGCCAGGAAGAAGATTGTGGTTTATCATTTCCACCCATCCCCCAGACCATTTGTATACCTAATTCTTTACACAAATCCATCTCTGGTGTGTTCCTGTCACCTCTATCGCCACCATTCGCAAAAATGTGAGGGCTTAAATGACGAAGAGTTGTACAGACAGTATTGTCGTCATCTTGAGCTTCAACAACATCGACAACACCTTTGATTGCATAAAGTATTTCTTGTCGCTCTTCGTAAGGCATGAAGGCATATCCTTTCTTCCTAACCAACCATTTGTCCGAATTTGCAATTACAATTACATTTCCAAGTTTTGCTGCATCTTGTATCATTCTAACATGCCCAATATGGATTGGATCAAATCCTCCTGATACACAAACATTCTTTTTATTTTCCATTAGTACGCTTTCCCTTTAATATCATAGTATGAAACGTTTATTATTCTACCCTGTGCTAATATTTTATACACTTTTTCCCAAATTAATTCTTTAGTATTCCATAAATCATCATACTCTTTTGTGTATCTTTTGTCGTGTTCAGACAGAACCATGCCGACAAAAAAAGCGTTGTCATTCATAGACAACGCTCTTCCACGTAGTAATACAAGATCACCTTTTTTGTATTTCACTGACTTACGAGTGTTATCTTGTTTCAAAAAGTTGCAATCTATTTGGTACGTTATAAGAAGATGAGGGTATGTTTGTAACCTCCACTAATGCGTCCATATTGGCAGGAACTTTAAAGGTCAAGAATTTTCCTTTAAAGGATGTTGTTGTGTCTGCAGGAACAGTATAGTTCATACCTTCATGACGTCCATCGAAAAAAGTTAACTCAGCATCATTTGTTGCAGAAACTGTTATGGAACTAGCAACATGTTTTAAATATATTGTCTGTGCTGAGCCGGTAATTACTAAAGTATGTCCTGATACTTGAAATTCTCCAACGTGATTAATTCCTGGTTTGGGCCAATGTGTTGCCATAATAATCTCCTTTTATAAAAGCATAATACTTAATTATCTGTTTCAACTGATAAAATATGCCATTCTTCCAATTTACCCCTTGTCAGAACTGTTAGGTAATTCGGATGTATCTTGTTGTTTTTTACGACGATACCTACGTTTTTTAGGTTCCGATGCTTTACTAACTTTCCCACTAACTTTTCTTCGTCCATTTTGAACCATTTCCTTTTTTGACACTTCATTGTATTCTTCTTCTGAGCAAGGAATAAATTTTCGCATCGCACAATATTCTAACAATCTTTCGTAAGTCGTTAATTTGTTTTTGGTAATGAATTCTGAAAGGCTTGATCTGTTTCTTTTTAGTATATAATCTAATTTAATGCTCATATTTATCCTCAGTTTTAAAATACAACCCGTTTTCTATATATATGTCAGTAAACATTTTTTTTATTAAGTCATGTGCAGATTCACCATGATTATTTTTTACATAAAACAATATCTCTTCTGGTAGAATATCTTTTTTTACTAAAGCATCTTGCAAATAAAGCAAAAGAGAGTCAGACTGAGTTTCATCCCAGTCCACACTCTCTAATAAAGCAGTACGAAAGTTTAAATCAACTAGTAGTGGTTTATGCGGGTCGTTCACTAACAACCTCACTCATGAATCCGCGAACTGAGTCTTGAAAATCTGGATTGATTGCCAATTTTTTTAATTCTTTGTCAGATAATTTTAGATCATAAAGATCAGCAATTTCATCCGCAACCTTTATTAACGCATTAACAAACACGTTCCTTGCTGTCGAATGATTCATTTTAAAACCTGACTCACGCATAGAGTCAGCAATTTCGTGATAAGTCATACCATCAAATAGTTTTGATGTACCATAACCGTTTTCGCTTTTAAATCCTTTAGGCATTGCCATAATATTTACTCCTTATATTTTATTGTGCTAATTCTACTTCATAAACGTTTTCATCATCATCACTCACCTCAGAAATACCAAATCGCATGCGAAGAACTAGTTCTTCACGCTTAGTTAAAGAAGTAAGCGCTTTAACGATTCTTGAACGTATTAATTTGTTATCTAAGATTTGTTCGATGTTAGGTGTGTCATTGTCTGGAATAATATCACCTAAAGTTCTATTACCTTCGTCACCAATTTGTTGATTAATTGATGCTACATTTTTTGTCTTGACAGCATCCAGCGCATTACGCACATGTTTTTCTGTCAATCCTAATGCATCACAAATTTCGTCAATGGAAGGTTCGTGACCAAACTCTTCTTGATACTCTTGTCTTAATGCCCAAATTTTCCTGGCATTAGAAAGTGTGTGAGAAGGTACTTTTAAAAGTGTACTATTTGCGGTTAAACTACGTGTTACAGCTTGTTTAATCCACCAGCAAGCATAAGTTGAAAATTTAAAGCCTTTGCGCCAATCAAATTTTTCGACTGCTTTAATTAAACCAATATTACTTTCTTGAATTAAGTCCTCAAGACTTCCACCATACTTCGCGTATTTTTTAGCTATTGATATTGCCAAACGAAGATTTGATTCGATCATTATGCGACGCGCTCGCATGTCGCCGGCTTCAATCCGTTTTGCTAACTCTACTTCTTGTTCTCTAGTTAAGAGTTTTGTGTTACGTTTTATATCTCGAAAATACATTTCGAGAGTCGAAGATGTCTGCATATTTGCTCCAATGTTTAATGTTTAATGTTTAGTTTATATTATTATTATACTATGAATGTGCGCAGGTTACACCTGCGCACAAAAATAAATATTGTTAATTACTGTACAGTAATTGTCTTTGTTGTTGGTTTACGCTCTTGTAACAAAGGCACTGTAACAAGTAAAATGCCGGCGTCGTAAGAAGCATCGATACCATCAACGTTTACACCTTGGGGTAATGTCCAAGAACGCTCAAAAGATGTGTATTGAGAATATTCTTGCTGTACGTACTTAGTACGTGATGTTTCATTTAACTGCCCTTTTGTAGTGAGCACATTATTTTTAACATCTATTTTAAAATCGTTCCTTGAGAAACCTGGAACGTATAAGTGAAAATTAAATCCACCGTCATCATTTTGAGAAATGTTACATTTTGGATATACATTTTTTGTAGACCTTCCTGTTTTTAAACTTGATAGGTCGTTGATAAATTTATCATCAAAAAAATCATTTATAAAATACTTCAAATAATCCTCCTCTTTTAATCATGAAGTTAGTACTACTCGTATATAAAATACCAGTATGTTAATACTAAACACCTTGTTTAAAGTTTACACCTTTTTTTAAGAAAAAATTAAAAAATTAATTTATTTCCTTTCATTGTTATGTTTCTTTTGTTAAATGATTGCACGGCAATTGTTTTTACGCCAGGCAGCTTTTTAACTAGTGTAGACATTTTTTTTAAGCTCTCATAAATCTCATCTGACTGAGGAAGATACTTGATGCTAAGAGGTAGTAAACCGTCTCCGTCTGCAAATCTCGCTACTTTCTCTTTTTGTCCGACTACTGCGATTCCCGGCAGAATCCTTATTCGTGTCATTAAATCAGGGACGTGAACTTCATTTTCTATCTTTAATGTGACAACTGCAGTTACTAGTTTTCTCTTTAATTTATAATTAGTTGCATTTGACATATAGACTCCAGCTAACAATAACTATCAAACAACTAATCATTTTGCTCAGAATTTACCTCAATCATTGAGCAGTCTGCTAATAACAACATGGTTGCGGCTGAAACTGCGTTTTCAATAGCACACCTTGAAACCTTTGCCGGATCAAGAACACCAAGTTCAAACATGTCACCAAATTTTTTATGTCGTACATCATAGCCAAACTTCCTATCAGTTTCCTTTAATTCATTCAAGACTTTATGATGAGATAATCCTGCATTATCTAATATCTGCTGGAATGGTGCTAAACATGCTTCTGTTAATAATCTAAAACCGGCAATAAAGCTTTTGTCATATCTTGATAGTGAATATTCTCTTAACTTATCTGCCAATCGATACAAAGCGATACCGCCTCCAGGTAAGACACCTTCTTCTAAAGCAGCCCGAGTAGCATGCAATGCGTCATCTACTCTGTCATGGCGTTCTATTAATTCAGATTCTGTTGCAGCGCCTACTCTTAGTATTGCGATGCCACCGGATAACTGTTGAATTCTATATCTCAATAAAGCAAATTCATTTTCACTTAATCCTGGGTAGCTTAACTTAGCTTTGATTGTGTCCATTCTATCTTGTGTTGCTTCAGAACGTTCTTCTTCCTTTATTACAAGCGTTTTGCTTTTATGAATGATCATTTTTTTACAAGTACCAAACATTTCCGGTTCGAAAGAAGTCATATCAAAAGCATTATCTAGAACCTTGCCGCCTACAATTGATTCTAAATCTAATAATAGATCATGCCGGGCGCCACCAAAACCAGGTGATTTCATTGCAGCCACACGTAATGAACCCTTGACTCTATTCAATACTAGGCCTTGCAACGCATCACCTTCGATCTCATTGGCAATAACAACAATTGGTCGACCCATTTCAAGGGCTATTTCTAATGGTTTCATTAATTCTCTAACAGAATTAAAATTTCTATCTGCCATAAGAATTAAAGGTTTTGAATATTCTGCAGTCATCTTGTTTTTATCAGTTACAAAGTAAGGTGATAAAAACCCACGTTCCATCTGGAAACCGTCGACAACTTGCAAAGAACTACTAAAACCTTTTGCTTCTTCAACAATCACATGACCATCCGGACCGGCTGCATCAATAGCATCTACAATCAGCTTAGCAACTTCTTCTTCACCATTAGCAGATATTGTTGCGACTTTTAGCAAATCATCATTGTTATTTACTTCTTGCGACGCATCTTTAATTAAATCAACAAGTATGCTACGTGCATATTCAACACCTTCTTTAAGTTGCATCACATCAAATCCTGCGATTTTATACTTAAGACCTTCGTTGTAAATAAACTGCGCAAGAACAGTTGCTGTTGTGGTGCCATCTCCTGCTTCATCAGCAGTTCGACTCGCGGACTCTTTAATAATTTGTGCACCTAGGTTTTCTACTTCGTCTACTAGATTTACCGCCTGAGCAACAGTTACACCATCTTTTGTAACAATCGGGTGTTGACCAGGACGATGTATTAGTACTAGCTTCCCTTTTGGGCCCATTGTCACCTTAACAGCATTTGCTAATTTATTTATACCTTTCTGTAATTTTGAATCTAATTCTTGACCAGAATAAATTTCACGTTTTATTTCCATGTTACCCCTTTAATAATCCCCTTCCAGAACCAGGGGGACGCTGACCTTTTGCTAAACTCTCTACCAGTGATTGGTCGATTTGTACAATTCTACGTTGCTGAGTTTCAACGTTAACTGCTACAAATAAATCGCCTTCTTTTTTTAAGACTTCATTTGTTGCGATCTTATTCATCTGGCGCAATGCCTGCTGTATATTATCATCTAAAAACATTAGATTACCTCCTTAAATGTGTTAACATACTTATTCCAGGTCTTTTCTTTTAACATTGACTGAAAACCCATATCATCAAAAATATCATATAACTGCTCAAAATCAGCAACACCATCATGACGCTCCATCTCAGAAAGTTTATCTGAGAAATCCACCAAACGTATTAGATTAACATTACGTTCAAATATATGTTGTCTAATAGGGTCTTTCTTTAAATACTCTACAAGTGATTCTTGGGAACGCACCAGCTTGTCTGCTGTTTTATCACCACAACCTGGTATCCCTGATATATTGTCAGTGGCGTCGCCGCGGAGTGCCTTCCAAGTGACGTAGTCATAATCAGGTTTTTCAATTATCTTTTTTCTAACCGGGTTGTATATCGTGCAATTATCGAAGTTATTTAGTAACTGGTAGAAATCGGAGTCTGATGAGATAATTGTACAGTCATCTCCTTGCTCACAGTGCACTTTTACAAGTGTCGCGATAGTATCGTCACACTCTAGGTTAGGATGTCTAGCAGAAATAAAAGGGAAACACTCTTTGACAATACTAATAATTTGTGCTTTCTGTTCGTGAAAGTGTCTATCATTATTGACACGGTTTGCTTTGTATGCTTCGTTTAGTTGGGATCGAAATTGTGGATTTCCTTCTAAAACAAAATATACTTTTTTAGGTTTAAATTTTTCTATCAAAGGTCTCACGCCTCTAAAGAAATTGTACACTACTGGATAGTCTCCTTTCATATATCCACTTCGTGCCCTGTAAATAAGGTTGTATGCGTCTAAGAGTAGTACGTTCACTGGGGTGCTCCTGCGTTATTAAGGTTGTCAACGTTAATCTTACCAAATTTTCCATTGCCAAGATCTACTCTTATTATACCATCATCTGCATCCGGTTGCACTTTTTCTACAATATCATCTTTTTTATTGTTTTCCAACTCCAAATCTTGACTAGTTACGTTTGGAATACTTGCATCGTTAGGGTGACTGTCGAATATATTTATTGACATTTCTTCTGCTAACATCACCATTTGTTCAATTGCATTTTTTGCATTCTTAATCATATAAGACTTGACTTCGTCTTTTGATTTGAATAGTTCACCTTTTACTTTTTTAATATCAACTGTTGTTTCTTTCTTATCCGGAAACTTTACTATATATGTTTTCTCTTTCCCATCCAACGTTGTCCTTATAACTTCTTCAACAACTTGTATAGGTACCACTTTGCTAGCGTCCGCTATTAAAAATAAAATCTGACCAACACGATACTGTTGCATAATGTCCTCCCTTAACAGGAATATATTATATCGTGTTACTCAGATTTATAATAATATGTGGAAGTTTATAGATTTATTATCGCTTAAAACCTAAACCAGGCAAGAAACTTCCTTGATGGGTGTAACCGCTACGACTTCTAGTAGGTCGGTCTTCACCGTAAATCCACTGGCTATTTAAATTCATCTCACTCATGACGTTTTGAACTTCTTCATCAATAACTTGTTTGAGCTGCTTTTGAAATATTTGTCTTCTACGTGACTCACTTAATCGTTTGCGCTTGCTTTCTTTCATGATACGCTTTGCACGACGAAGCTCTTGGACTAACATTGCTTCATCAACTTCAATAAGTTCATCCATGCCGGCCATCTCTTCTTTTTCTTCTTCTTCATACTGCATCATTTCTTCTTGGCCTTCTGCTTCATACTGCATCATTTCTTCTTGGCCTTCTTCTTCATACTGCATCATTTCTTCTTTTTCTTCTTCTTCTTCATGAAGATCACCTGCCATTGCTGACATTCCCTCTTCTTTTTCACCATGCTCTTTACCTTCGTAAAGACTTCCTTTTTTACTAGTAACAGGTAGCCCTGCCAACTTACTTAATCTATCAAAATTAATACGCATAATAATGCCCTCCACAACATTTAATTATTACTTATCAAGTGTATTTTCTAAAAAATTATCTTGATTTTATGTTTTTTCTTACGTTCTCTGTAATTTTCCTACCTTCAGTTACCGCGTCATTTAAAGGTTTTAACCCGAGAACGTTGCGCACAACGTCATAAATCTCCGGTTCTAAACCATTTTTTAAAATAACCATATCAGCATATTGGTGCAAATCCATTTCCATAATTGGTACTGGGTCACCATCTTCGTTAGGCTCGTATTCACCTGTTTCTCTGCTCTCAAAAATAAAAACAACTTTCGGCATATGCTGTTCTTGTGGGACCATAATAAAGGGAATATTGCTTGTGAAGCCATCATCACTTTCCTCGTACATGATTTCTGGTATCCAATTATTTTTTTGCATATTATCTCCTGTGATTAACTAATCAAAATTCTACAACATATAAACTAAATGTTTAAATTAAATAATACCGGTGCCTCTAAGCTTTTTAAATAATTTTTTCGTTATTAATGCCAGCGTTCTTGGGCCATCTTCGGGTTTAGCCATGACGGAAACGATTTCATCAAAAAGCGTATAAAGCTGGATTTTATCATAACCAGGGATGTTTTTTGATTCTCTAGACATATTCATTAATGAATTAACTGAATCTGCCTTGTCAGCATCTGTATTAAATTTATTAAAGATTGCTTCAACTGATCTTCTATTATCACTTCTGGCCTTGCGCAGATTACCTAAAAGCATGCTAGCATAAAGCAATTCACCGTATGAAAATCCGGATTTCTCTGATCTACCGGTCGATGTGTTTAACAAGTTGCTATCTTTTTCTGATGGCAAAACCAATCCTTTTCTACTCATGATAGGAGCTAAATTTGAAAATAGGCTGTTGGATGCCTTTGTTATCTCTGCATTTAGTTTTGAGGTATCATCGTCATCACCATCATCGGCGGCGCCGGCACCGGAGCCTTTGTATGGCGCGCCTTCAAAACCCGATTCAAATTCAGTATACATGTCGTTAAACATGGCTTGCATTTTTCTCATTGTATCACATTTAGTCTTAATACCAAAAGTAGGAACAACAAGTAAATTCATAAAAGGTAAAAGCGAAGTTGTCAATGCATCTCTTAATAACGGGTTAAAAAGGTAAGGCTTGTCGATATCAGCGCCCTTATAGGCCGGTCTTTTTCCACCAGCTTTTACAAAATCAATAAATTCTAAAAATTTTGGATTAAATTGAAAATCACATTTTGGCACTTCATATCCAGTGTCATCAATTACTTTTAACCGCTCGTTAAGCATTTCATCAGCTAAATATGATTCTATAAGAATTTCTAATTCTTTTTTTGTCATTTTCATTTTAGTATCTCTTCATTAAACGTTGAACTCTTTTTCTAATTTCATGTAAGTCTTGATGTTCATTAACTCTAATAGGCGGACTACTATCCTCGCCAGATTCAGTATCCCCTTCTCCTGCTGAAGATTTCTCAGCAGGGACTGCGTCTTCTTCTTCACCACCAAATGTAATTTCTGCGTTAAATGGTGGATCGCTAGGATCTTGTGCGTCGGCAGCTTCAATTGCACCTTGGAGAATTTTAGATATTTCGCTCAAAAAGAGATGAAGAATTTTTCTTTCGTCTTCGTCTAGTCTGTCATAGTACCCTAGTAGTTCTTCTTTAATTTCTTTATCTTTTGTTGACCTTCCGGATCTCAACGTGTTAATGTCTTTAACTACACTATCAAAAGAAACACCTAAAGTTTCTGGGTCAATTTCTTCCGGTTCTTCTTCAGTTTCTGATGTTTCCGTTTCTGCTTCTGACTCTGATTCTTCGGCTGGCTCATCAACAGCTTCCTCTTCCTCTTGCTCTGATAGCTTTACACCGTAAGTATTCTCGCTAGCCCTTAATGTTGTCATGTATCTTTCTTGTGCTGTATCAACAGCCTCGTTTAAAGTTTTTCGAGATTTTTTTACAGCTTCCTCAGAAACAACTTTAAGGAGTTGCAACAGCTCACCTTCTGAATTAATTTTAAACATTTAATAACTCCTTTTAAGTATATCTATTTTACATGTAATATAATTATCTTCTTTATTGACTTCTAATTTGCTTAATGCTAGTGTACCAGAATTTTCCAAATATTGGATTCCATTTAGAAGTACTGAATAATTTACTTTTTTATTGACACACTCGAAGATGTTTGTTAACGCTGTTTGACTAGTCAATATCTTTATTTCATCTAGTACTTCGCAGAAATTGATTGATAACAATTCACACTTAAAGCCCACAACACTATCATTATAAAAATGAATATTCAATTCTTCTTTTTCTTCAATAATTTTAATTGGGCTTTCTGCTTCTAAATCTTTTTCTGTTATTATACCCTTTAAGCTTTCACTGACAAAAAAAGACATATTACCCTCTAAATTTTACAACATTAATGTCTTCGATTATTTCATCAATTTTCTTTGACATGTCAATGTCTCGGTCAGTTACGTCATTTATATCGTGTGTAAATAATATCACAGTCACATTACTGTGATTAATATTAATTTCAGGATGGTGTTGCATTTCTTCTGATAAATGAATAACCTCGTTAACAAAATAAAGTAAAAATTTAGTGCTTTCAAATTCGTAGTTTCTTTTTAAGCACATTTTTTTACCTATCTGCACATGTGCCCAGCTAGGCTGCTCAGGATCGATTGGTAAGTTGTTATTTACATCTTCGTATGGAAAGCCTACACCTAGATGACGCATCATCGCAGAACCGGTTCTTGTCATATCAAACTCGTTAAGCGTTTGTTGTTGGCGGTTCTTTAATATGTTTTCTAACAATCTACTCATTAATTACCTCGTCTGTCTTTCTAAGTCTCTAAATACTTTTTCTTGTGCTGTCGCTTTAATTCCAGACTCAATTGCCTTCATAAGGTTTGCTGGGTTGTCTGTGAGGTCATCCACAGCGTCTTCAATTGCTTCCTTATATATTGCACCATCAAAGTCTTGGAGTTTATCAAGGATCCCATCTTGCCATGCCTCTTCAGCTTCAATAAGTACTTCAGCAAAGACTTCAGGCGTCAAACCAATAGCTAGAAGCTTCTGCACAATCTTACCTTTTTTGGAAACAGGAGGAGCTGCATAATCCGGGGTTGTTTTTAAACGAGTAAAATATTCTGCAATCCCACCCTTTTCAACAATTGACTGCCTACTAACTTTACCTTCGCCAACTCTAGAAACAATAGAATCAGCAATTGCATCATTTAGATCACCGCGCATAGTCCCTAGTACAGCGTCAATAGGAGACATGTTAACTTCTCTAAATACAAAACCACCGACAAGGTTGAGTAGGTCATGACCTGCATGATTAGTATCTGCCGCAATCTCTGTATATTTGTCACCTTGATTAAATAACTGTTGTAAAGTCTCGAGCACCGGTACGATTTGATGCTTGAGTGCATTCAGAGTTTCAACAGTTCCTACATTTTGAACTTTATTTTTAGCATTAACCTGCCTCTTTTTTATCTTATTACCACCTTTTGAAACTAGCTTTTCGTACTTAGCAATAAGACCGGTTTTGGGTTTGTTTATAACAACTAACATTTGATCTACCAGAACTTCAGCATTGAAGTCCATTAAGTCACTAATATTTGAAGGGTTCCCATCAATGTCTTTAAAAGACATTGCTTCTAATTTAGGCTGAATATCTTTTAAGAAATACTGTCGCATTCCAGCACTTCCTGAATAACCGAAGTACGGTGCTAAATCTTGAAAATCAACAGTTTTTCCTTTGGCATGCCGAGCAGCAAACTCTTCAAGTGCTGTCATATAATCTGCTGATTCAATTTCTTCTACTTCATCTGTAGTTTCGTCTGATATGTCGATATCTTCAGGTGTTGAAGGGGCACGTTGTGTTTTTTCTGCCTCTTCAAATTCAGAAGTTATAAATGTTTCAACTAAACCCATCATTTCTTGTTCTTCTACACCAACTATAGCGTCCTTATCACGAACGACATATAGTCCTTCGTTATTATTGTCCTTAAATTGATTGTCGATGACAGCTTTAAAACCATCAAGAATTTCTTCCATACTGTCAACATTAACATTTCTATAGAAATGACTCCGATCTTTAAACTTATTGTCTGTCCCTGGTAGTTTAAGTGTTTTTATAAACACGGCAAACAAATTGTCTATTCCTTTTGCCACAACTGCAGCATCGCCACCTTCAAGAGCGATTCTGCTCGTCGCTCCGTATTGAGTGTATGCACCGGCGATATCTTGTTTTAGCTGGACCATGAACTGTTCGTAAGGAATATTTGCTTCAGACGCATAACCTTGTATGGCTCTTCTTACTCGAGGCTTTCGTTTTAAAGTCTTATCTAAGGATTCGCTTATGACAACAAAAAACTTCATTTGCAACTCTTGAATTTTTGCTAGCTTCTTGGTTTGGTCTTTCATTCTGTTTACGTATGAAAACATCCTACCTACATTCAAGGGTGACAGAATTTCTCCACTGCTTAGACCAAATTCTTGCGTGATTGGTGTCATCATAGCACCGAATTCTCTAGCCATTTTTGGATCCATCATTAATGCTGTCGCTTCGTTATGTATGTCCTTAAAAACTTGTTGCAGTGCTGCGCTAGCGTCCATAGCAGCTTTTTCTCTAGGATTAGCGTTATCGTATGCTGATGTGTCGATATCTCCTGTTTCTGGGTCGATATCTGTGCCACGTGCCAAAAATTGCTCATAGCTATCAAACATTGGTTTTCCAGTGCCTCGCTTTGGTTCTCCAGGCGCAGATGGAAATATTGGTCTTTCATCATCAGGGTCGATATCTGTTCCAATGTCCATTTCATCTTCTCGAAGCGCTTGCATGTAACCATTAATAAAATCTTGTGATCCCATGCTTAATTGTTGCGCTCGTTCTGCTGATGGATCGGCATCAGTTGTACCTGCTCGATAACCGTCTAAGTAAGCCTTTTTGTTTTCTGCTTCGTTATATGCACCAGATTCTTGAGCATCAACAGGTAGATTTGATCTTCTTCTGATTGGTGCTGCCTCAGAAATTATATTAAAGTCTTTTATTGTTGTATTGCTAGATATGTCAAAAGATTCGTTTACCATGCCTCGCTGATCTGCTCTATCAAGTGCATTATCTAAAAGTAAATGAAGCTGCCTGTAAAAGTATTCTATTTGTGTCAATGGAACTTCTTTACATATTAGTGTCGCTGAATTAGCCAATTCAGTCAAAGTACTAGGTACAAAATTTTCATCTTCAACCGGCATCTTTGGGACAGATAATTGTACAGACATATGATCAGAAACTTTTATTGGTATGTCTTCTTCGTCTTCATAAAAACCAAAAGGGTCAGAATTAGGTGATTGTATATTGAATGGGTGTATCATTCTTCCACCGTGATCACCTCCGGGCATTCTATTTTCATTTAATTGATTCTTTAATAAATTAAATAAAACGCGTTTTTTAATTGCTACTTTCATTATAACCTCGCGTGATATGTACTAATTATTATGTTGATACTAATTTTGATTAACTGAATATGTAATTCCTATGGTCGTTGCTGTCCCTAAAGCAAAACCACCAAAAAATGCTAACCTTTGTATCCAATCTTTTCTGGCTTGTATTTTAATTTCTTCATCACGAAGTTCAATCATTTGTTTATACATTGCTGTGTTAGCTTCACATTTTGCATAATAAAGATCGTATCTTAGATTTAACTCGTCTGTGTTTCTTTGTAGTTCGAATTCTTTATCTAGATCTGACTGAAGCAATTCTTTTTCATGCGTTGATATTATCTGAGCTAGCGCATCATGCGTTAACAGTTTTCCTGTGAAAGGTGCTGGGTCACCCTTATCAACGTTCGCGTAATCAATGTCAGCAGCCCAAAGTGTACTAACTAAAGCAAGTAAAAACATTATTCCCCCTTCAACTTGTATTTCTCCTTTAAGATTCTATCAAGTTCGTCAGGATTGTTTTCTAATTCTTTTTCACGCGCGGATTTAATTTTAGCAATCTTCTCGCTCTTGCGCGCAAACTCTTCCTGCGCAGAGTTCCTTTTCTCAAGATGTTGTTCATATATGTCTTCTTGGGCCGCGATAATCTTTTCGCTGCGTTTCTTTTCAAGCTCACTGTCACCTACCTTTATTATTGTTTCGCTGTCTCTTTTTTTAGATGCAGCAATTGCTATAATTGCGAGAATTCCACCAACTATCCACTGCCATTGTTCTTTAAATTTTTGTTTTATCTTTTTAATCATTTAATATCCAAACTCTGCAAAACTTTCTGGGTTTTTGCCTGGTTTTTCATTTCTGCGAACACCAGATTCCTTAAGTGCGTGCATTATCATCTCAGCTTCATCATCCATGCCGTCACTTTCAAGCCACCCAATTAGGTCTGTGTTATAATCTCTTAAAAAGTCTCCAATTTGACGACCGGTTGTTTCTATATCATCTGCTGGTATCTTATTGTACAATTCTTCAAAAGCATCTGGTGAAGTTAACTCCATTACTAAGCCGCTGTATTCTTGATATAGTTCCACTAAACTACCTTCTCTTCCGCGGGACTCTAAAATTTGCTTGACTTTTTCTTCGTCTGTTCCTAAACCTAACATCGCATCAAAGAGTTCGTACGCGTCAGGTGAAGATGCTTGTGTAAGTCTTCTCTTTTCCGTTTCTCCAGTTAAGTAATCAAAAACAACAGTGGCACCGCCAGCTAACGAAGAAGCTGCGGACGTTACGCCTTTTTTAATTGTGTCAAAAAATCCTTCATTTTTGACACCTAATGATTCTTTTATTAAGTAATTTAATTGTCGCCTTGTTAATTTCAAAATTTCACCTCTTATTAATATTAATATCTGCCATAATATCTTTTTCGATACAAAGATCCTCGGGACTCAGCGTAGTAAGCCTTGTGTCTACTTTCGTTTAACTTTCCAGATTTGATATTGTCTATAGGGACTGCAAAGATTTTGTTTTCTTGATCCTTCACAAAAGTGTAATTGCAAATTGCACCATTTGCAACACCGATCCCGTCAATAATAACATTGATCTTTTCATAGTCTTGACCGTTTATGTTTTCAGTTGTTCCTTCTCCATTCTCACCTTGATTTTGCTTTGTTGCTAAATAAAGTGTGGCATTTGTCATTACAGAAGAGTCGACTTTACCGTCATCTTTAAAATAGTCCCGGCCGAATTTTGTATTTCCAAACGCAAAATCATCTGCAGTACGGCCTAAAAACGTTTTAAGATCTTTTCTTATTGCACCGGTGCCACTAACACTGACTTTAGGACCTTGTGTCGCTAAAAAACCAGCAGGTATTTTTTGTAGGCTGAGCCCTGATCCTGCCAAATTTCCAGATGAATAGCTTTTACCTAGTTGCCCTGAATCCAATGCTTCCTGTTTTGTGACCGGCCGGAACTTACTATCTGTACCTCCGGACTTAGGAGGTTTTTTTGGATTATCTTTTTTTGGATTATCTTTTGTGACTTGACCACCAGAACCGCCTACTTCGAGAACGTCCATTACAAACTCAAGTATTCCGGCGTAATTTGATGCGTATGGGGCCTCTGTTCCTTCATTCTTATCCGAGAATTCGCGCATCGCTGCTTTCCAATTTGTTTTGCACAACTCAACGTTTAAACCTTTTATTGGAAGTTTTTTCTTATATTTATCTAAAAACTTGGCCCATCCGGTGTCAGTATCTTTGCCCCAAAATCCATCTGCAGGACTTACACCTATGGCTTCCTGTATCTTTTTCACCGTTGAGTTTGGTTTTCTTTTAGACTTTTTAGTAGCAGCCATGTCTTGTGACTTTTTACCTTTACCTTTTTTATCTGATCCAGACTTATTAAATAATTCTTTTGCTTTTCTTGTGAGTTCTGTTCTTGATTCTTGGCTTAAGTCAGAAACCAAACCGCCAGATTGATCCGGATCTGACTCTCTAACATCATGAAATATCCTAATAAACTCACTAATTTCTGACTTAGGTACATCCGGATACTTGTCCTTAATCTCCTTAGTTACACCCTTACCTAATTTAGTCATGACTAAATCTTTTAGTATTTGATCTGCACTTTTTAAATTGCCTCTATCGTCGCCCGGGTCTTTTGCAAAAGTGATGTAAGCGCTGACTAGTCTGCGAATTGCGTCATCATGTTTAGCTAGTTCTTTTTCTTCGTTTAACAAACTCATAAGGGTAAAGTCGCTACTGTAGAGCTCACTTAAAAGTTTTCTATTGTGTCTGTACCTTTTCATTATCCTCTCCATATTTTAGCAAAATCGATGGCAGATTGACCACCGATGTACATCATAGCAATCATGCCCCATGTTTCTGCGTCCAACCCAGCATAAACTAGAAGTGCTGTTGCTGTTGCAAATACTAGAAGCTTTCGAGATATAATTTTTTCTTGCATGCTGTCAAGTATACCTTTTGTCTTTCTATCAAGATATAAATCTTTCTTAAGTGCCTCTAACTTTTCTTCAGGTATTTTACTTACTACATCTTTAATTTTATCAATTTCCATGTTAATCCTCGTCTTCTATCATATCAAATATGCTTTCAACATCTGACTTACTAAACGCTCTCTTCGCTTTGTGTTTCTTTTCTTCAACTACATCATCCAAAAACTTCATCATTTTATTATCTTCAATTTCAATTCTCTTCGCGAACGCTTCAATGACTTCTTGCATTGACAGACTTCTTGCTGTGCATGCCATTTTTAGGGCAGTATGACTGTCTTTCGTTAAATTAAAGTGAACTGATTTCTTTACCAATACATCATACTGACGCGACATGTTATCCTCCACTCATTCCGGCACCGGCCGGATTTGCTCCGACAGCGAGCGGGACGTCCTCTGAAAATTTTGTTTCAAACTCTTTTGTAGAAATACCAAACTGTTCGTCAAGAATATCTAAATATCTAACAACAAACTTATCACCATAGTTTTCGTCAAGAAAGTTTTTAGTCCTGTTAATGATTGCAGTCTCGACATCTAAGAGCTGTCGATAATTCATAATTAAACGTGCAACTTTTATTGTGAATTTGTCAATGTCTATATCAGGGACTGCATCTGATTCTGCTGGAGGTGCAGTCGCTTCTTCTGAGCCTACAGGTTCTGATTCTTCTGCAGCCGGATCTTCACCTGCTGCTTCGTCACCACCCTCTTCTTCTTGTTCGAAAAGATATCTTAGTGAAGCCCTTGTTAAAGATTCCATGAGCTTGTCTTCCTCGTCTCTTATAGCTCTCTTTTCATACAGTAATATCAAAGAATCAATCTGGTCATCAACAGAATCATCAGCTTTTCGCGCTTTAGGTTCTGCGTTAGCCTTAACTCCACCTTCCGGAGCATCACCAAGATCTTCTTCTTCCTGCTCAAATAATAATTTGTAAAGTTTATCACTCATATTAACCTCTTAAAACCTGAATAATTCTGTCTGCCTTCTTGATGCGTTCTTCTATAACGGGCCAACGTAACAACTTCATCATTGCTCTTGTGTATGTTGTCACATCTTTTAGGTAATCTCTGTAGTATGCATGTTGCCAAGCGTCCATGACTATTATAGGATACGATCCAAATGGAACATTGTTAGTATGTAAATCAACAACTGCGTTCATATAAGTTTGTGTATATGTGTTTAAATATGTAATTGCCCACCCGCATTGTGATGCTGATGCACATGCTATAAAATCTTTTTGCCATGCGTCAAAACTTCCAAAGTCACGCGCTAAACGCATGTACGAGAGCGAATCCATCTTAATTTCAGAGTTAGGATCACCAATGTTTGCAAAGTACAACTCGTGAAGATACACACCGTTCATGTTGAAAGTTTCATCAAGTTTTAAAGAACGAAAGTCTGAATGATTGCAATTAACATTTTTTCTGTCAACGGTATCCAGTTTTGCACTGACTTCATTGAAGTTTTTTAAATAGCCCTGATATAATTCAACATGATTTTGAAAATTTTCATTACTTAAAAAGTCAGAATTAAAAATAAATTTCTTTTCTTGAGCTGTTAACGCTTCATTAATGTTGAGTGTATCTCTTATTACATCTTTTATTTTTCCATTAAACAATTTATCCATTCTACACCGACTCATATTTTTTAAAATCACACATGGGTATTTTTATAAAAACTTTTTTATTTTCCCCAGGCTTGCTATAATACCTATACGCGACAATAAAAGGTTTATCACCATTAATTATTATCTTATGTATAGTATACTCAATTTTTGTAGGCTTGTGTCTTATTAACAACGAATTAGATAACATATTGATTATCTTGCCTTTCTTCTTCTTGATACCTTTTTTTAAATTCTCTTTCAAGATAAACTCCGTTGTACAATCTAATTATCAATTTATTATCTAATTATCAACTAATTTTGTCACAGAAACATTACACTTACGTAGAATCTTAATGCCTGACATGTCTGGTTCATAATCGTTAATATATAACACTTGTTCAATACCAGAGTTGACAATACATTTAGCACATACAGGACATGGTGCATGTGTTAAGTACATCTTTTTTGACTTAGGATTGTTAAAGTCACACTTGATTAAAGCATTTACTTCTGCATGAATAAACCCACTCTTGCCTGTTTCGAGTGAGTCTCTACAATTAGGACCACCTTTATGATCGCCGTTGTAACCTAATGCTAAAACTTGAGTGTTATCTTCAGTTACTATAACAGCACCAACTTGAAATTTTGGATCAGGTGATCGCTTTGCAATATCAAGTGCAAATCTTCTCCAGATACTGTTCCACTCAGGTCTTTTTATTTCTTTCATAAATAATTCTCTCCATAATTGACTTTGCAGTGCTATAGTTGTAACAAGGAATAATATAATCTTCGCTGACTACAACTTCATACTTACCATAAAACTTTGTTGATTCTCTAATATATGGGTACAACATTAGTTACTCCTTGTCAAAAAGATCTTCTATTTTAAAATCAGAAGGCAAAACAAAGCCGGCAGCTTTTTTGTGTCCACCGCCGCCATACTTTTTAGAGATTTCCGATACATCAATTTTATCGTGAAACGCTCTTAAACTTACTTTAATAATTTTATCATTATGATCGTAATACCATATCATAGCAAAGTCACAATCAGGTGCGAGTCTAGCACCAATCTCTGACATCCAATGAGATGAATTAACGACAAGAATATCTTTGCCATCTATTTTTCTCGATGCGGCTTTGTCACAAACTTTTTTTACTACAGTTTTAGAATAAGCAAGGATGTAGCTTCCGCGCTTTACAGCGTCATCAAAAACAGAATCATCTTCAAACTTTTCAAACTCTTCGAAGTCATGTGGTACCATATCGAAAGCAGCACTAAATTCTTTAGAGTAAGGTAGTTCCCATCGCCATAAATCTCTGTCCGTAATATATTGAATAAACTTAGGTGCTTCTTTACCAGGATGAAAAAACTCCCAAGCGAGAGTAGCTCCTGACTTGTTCATGTCAAATATTGTATTTGATATGTCATGCAATTCTACCACCGCAGACTTATGATGATCAATTACTAACAATTCATTCGCATCAGCGATCATTTGTTTTGTTGTCGCGTTGTTAAAAGAAAAGTCAAGTATAACAACGTTTTTATCTTTTACATCTGGTGGCACTGACCCGTGCTTGCATGCATAATACTCTGCACGATTTCCTAATAGTTTCCAAGCTGAATAAGCTGATCCGAAACCATCAGTACAGTCGGCATGATATATTACACAATTGACGCTTGAAGGTTCTAACATATGTTCTCCTAGGTTAGTCACGCATATAATTATGATGTTCTTGACATCTTGGTTCGTAAAGTTCGGCGCCGCCTACTTGAATTTGTTCTACTGACGGATCAGATTCAAAAGGTTCAACATGTTTTACATTTGATTTTCTGTATGTGTATCTTGCATCTTTTTGGCAAACGCTGCATACTGACTTGCACTTGACAATTCTTGTGCAATAAGGCATCAACTCTTTTATTTCGTGAAAAGGTTCACCTGTAAAAGACAAGTCGATCGATGCGACAATTACGTCGTATCCTTTTTTGTAAAGCGCTAAACATGCATTAGCACCACCTTCGATTAAAAATAGTTCATCAATAATAACACAATCAACTTCTTGTTTAGATATCTTTTCCAACATTTCTCCACCAGTATTAACTAGATGAGCAGGTATCTTATTAAAGTTGTGTGTTACGATTTCTCCTATTTTTGAGTATCTATCGTCCATTTTTGATTTAAATGCAATTACTTTTTGTTTCTGGTAAAATCTTTTATCTGCTTGCATTAATAGTTTTGTTGTTTTTGAACTAAACATAGGACCGGTATATAAAATTAAATCAGCCATCTCTTAAACCCCACCATTGAATTGTCTTTTCCAGGCCTTCCCAAAACTTAACGATCGGTTCATATCCGAAATCACATTTAGCTTTTGACACATCTGCTTGTGTGTGCATCACATCACCTGGTCGCCAAGGTGCGTGTTTTACCTTACTATCAAACTCTAAAACAAAATAATCTAAAATTTCTTTATTGGAAACACGACTGTTACATGCAATGTTATAACACTCACCACAAAACAGTCCTTTAGACTCAGCCGCAAGAATGTTAGCAGAAACGATGTTGTCAATGTAACACATGTCTCTTGATTGACTTCCGTCGCCATCAGATCTGCACTCAAGATTATTTTTTGTAGCGTGACACCACGAAGATACTGCCGTAGAATAAGGACTGTCTCCATGCTGGCCAGGACCAAAAACATTAAAATAACGCAAACAAACAATATCTAGTTTATAAAGATCCCAACATTGCTTTGAAAAATCTTCAATTGCTGATTTTTGCCATGCGTAGGGTGACTTTGGTTTTTTTGGTGTGTCTTCTTTTGTTGGTAATTCATCTGCACCTCCGTAAACAGAAGACGATGATGCCCACACAATTCTATCAACTGCACCTCTTGCTGATTCAAAAAGACGGACAGTCTTTGATATGTTAACATCAGTTGTATGCCATGGTTCTTCTACGGAATAACTTACTCGAGGTACAGCAGCTTGGTGGAAAATAACATCATAGTCACCTTGATAAATAGCGCCTAAAACATTATCGTCTGAAAAGTCATCCTGGATCACAAGTACTTCATCTTGCTGCCTTTGTATGTCTTGCATTTTATATGCTGTATAAAATGAACCGTTTATCAACACTCTGGTGTTGAGGCCATCAAGTAATTCTAAATGTCCGTTTGACATGTCATCAACAATATCAACTTGCCAACCTTGTTTTACTAACTCTTTTGTCAGGTTGCTGCCAATAAAACCACAGCCGCCTGTTACCAATGCTTTCTTCATATATTCTCCTTAACTTAGATATTATAGCCTATAAAACTAAGATTTATAATACTACTTCAATATCACTTACGTCTATGTCGAATTTATTGACTATTGCATCTTGCCCACCTAATTCTTTAATTTCCATAAGAAACCAAAAACCTGCAATGTTTCCTGCTAACTCTTCAACAATATTCGCAACTGCTACAGCTGTACCACCTGTTGCAAGTACATCATCAACAATTAAAACATTGTCATTAGGTAGTATATCTTCTTTATGAATTTCTATAGATGCAGTGTCGTATTCAAGATTATAAGTTTGCTGTATAGTTTTGCGTGGTAGCTTTCCTGCTTTCCTCGCTAGCACCATAGGTAAACCGGTTTCATAAGCAAGGATTGATCCAAAAAGAAAACCTCGTGAATCTATTGCTACAATCTTATTAACCATGCCTTCGCGATTAATTTTTCTAACATAATGCGTCATTAAGTTTCTAAATTCTGCCTGGTCTTGGAAAAGAGGTGTGATATCTTTAAACGTCACTTTCTTTTTGGGGAAGTCAGGCACATCAATAATTAATTTTCTAATTCTTCTTAACATAAACTCATGTTCACTCATTTTATTTTTCCTTCAAGATATTTAATTGATTCGTCAGCTTCTGCTATAGCTTTTGTCAGTTTTATTATTTCAAGAACCAAATCAGGGTGTTCTCCTACACCTACTGACCCCTGTAGATAAACTTCTAGATTTGCCTCAGCAATACTCTTTGTTGCCTTAAAATGAAGCAAAGCTGCTTCTAATAATTTCCTTTTCATTCTTACTCCTTAAATTATATGGCCTGAGCCTACTGTTATTTCCATTTTGCAATAATTACCTTCACGGTCACATTTAAAATACCTAAATACTTCTGCTGTTAAATGTTTTAAAAAGTTTAAGTCATAATGCACTGTGTCTTTTACATTAGAAGACCGCAGGTAAAAACGTGCATCCATGTGATCGTCCCGGATTAAAAAGTGGCACGTGGCAATACAACTATTGTCTGTGTATATGAAGCGACGTGAATTCATTGTTTCTTTGCGATTATACGGATTATTTCCTGCTAGTTCGTCTTTAATTGTTTTAAATACTGCTGACTCAATTCTTTCGTAATAATCTTTCTCTTTTTCATAAACTAGCATTTCTTCGTTAATGTCAGCGAAGTCACCGGTATCATAGTGCACAAAGTTCAAACCTACCACCTCTTGGTATCTATTTGCAGCAGAAGTACCTAACATTTGTAACATAGAGTCCCGCAGATGATGCACAGACTTTCTTTCAAATGCTCGATACTGGTTAACTAGGCTAAGAACAAGCGCTTTATCCACGATACTCTTAATAACTGTAACGTTAGGGTAGTGCTGAAACTCTTGTGCAGCTTCAGAGAAAAGATCGTAAAGCTTGCGTAAACTAGCGAGGTTTTGAATTGGGTCACCTCGCTTTGTAAATCTTTTAACAATAACTGACCAGTCAGGCAAGCAGATAACTAACTGATTGTTGATATTGTACAGTTCGCGTTTTAACTGTTCAACGTGATTAAACGTGCTACGCCCATAGTATTTGGCATGGATTAACATTGATAACGCGGAACGATCTTGGATGTTCCACTTATAATCAGATGCGTTGTGTATCATTTCATACAGGGTTGTCTTACCTGAACAATCAGGCCCTTCTATAAAAATGTAATCAATCGGTGTTGAATAACTCATCTTCTATTTCCTCTATTTTTGCGATATATAAATTTTCATGTTCTTTTATTTTTCCATTGTAGAACACAGAATAAAAATTGTTTCTAAGTTTGAGCGGGTTTCTTCTTACAACAATTCCGTAAGCGTGACTAAAACCTGATTTATTATTGTGAAACGGAACTACGCAGAGTTCACCTAATTTAAACTCTTTTTCCTTGTGTGCATAAAATGTTTCCATCTTATTCTGTTACCAGTGGTCTTACTTTTGCTACACTTGTTGAAGCACCCCAGTTAGGATCGTTAGACGCCTGCACTAACCATATTGAATACGGAACCATTGACTCAGGTTTATTGCCCCACATTCGTAGCCAGCCCGTGTTATTTTCATAGTCAGTGATCTTAAGACGATAGAATGTCTTTTTATTCTTTGTTGTCTTTTTAATCATTTCTACGATGCAACACCACGCAATACCTTTTTCACCTGGTTCCATATTGAGCACAGACTTGACGTTGGCGTTTTTAATCTTTTCCATCATGTCATCAGGAAACGCTAAGTCATCACGTGTAGCAGAACATAAGTCTTGATACATTGTCAACTTATCGATACGACCCCAATCCTCGATATCTTTGGTTTGCTCGATAAGAATAGGCAGTATTTCTGGTGCATTTTCTTTCTTTGCTTTACGTAGTGTCATACCCCACTTGCTTTTCTTAAGAGTGTTATAATTTTCAATGACAATGTTATACAACTGCTTGTGATTATCTATCGTACCATCCCACATTTCTTGTAGTCCGTTAAATGCTTCGACCTGACACAGTGAGGAAAAACCGGTTTTGTTGAGCTTGGAGTGACGCCACTTGCCGTTTTCATCGAACAACATATCAGCAACGGATTCATACGGTCGATTTTGCATGATTTCAACAACAGCAGTTTTACCTACGCCTTTAATTGACGTTAGTGGAGGGATAAATGCTTTTTTGTTGTCTGACCATTGCCAATATGTACCTGATTCATTTACATCCGGTAATTCAATACGATAACCCATTTCTTTAATTTCAGCAATTGCTTTTGATAGTGCATTTGGATTATTGTTTTCAGATTCAAGAATAGTACCTAACCAATCAGTTTCATAGTATGTGTGAAGCCAAGCAGCATAATAAGAACCAATAGCATATGCAACAGCATGTGATTTATTAAAGCCATATACAGAGAAGAACTCAATGCGTTCCCACAGCTCTTGAGAGATATGTTCAGGTACACCATTAATATCTTTTGCACCATTGACAAATCGCATGCGCGCTTCTTCACGCTCGCCACCTTTCTTGCCCATAGTATCAAGCGACTTTTTAACCAGTGTTTTCCTAAGTTTATCAGACTCAGCTGGCGTAAAACCACCAAGCTTCTGTGCTAATAGCATGAACTGTTCTTGGAAAGTAACGTGACCAAAAGTGGGGCCGAGTATTTCTTTGATGATTGGATGGGCGTAATGAATTTCATCAGCGCGCAACTTATCCTTGACATACTTTTTATGCACATTGGCGCGAAGAGGCCCGGGACGGTAGATTGCTGTTAATGCTGCTAGCTCAATAATCGTTGTCGGCTTTGCATCCTCACAGAATCGACGGGCACCCTCAGCTGTGAATTGAAACACACCAGTCTTTCGACGTTGATGGTATACATGCTTCCACACTGTATCATCATCTTGCTCGACATAGCGACAATTCAGGTGCTTATCAAACCAGTCACGTATTTCTAGGAATGTAGGTTCTGTACCGGTTTCACGTGTAATAATACGCTTGATACAGTTTTCTACATCCTTTAATAGTGTTAATCCAAGAAAGTCAAACTTAATAAACCCGTTATCTTCAAGATTACGAAAGTTCATACCTTCTGTCCAAGGAGTTTGCAACTCACCGCGAACACCAATGATAGGCATTGACTGTTCTAAAGCTTCGGGCGGACCAATAATAACACCACCAGCATGTCGACCTATGCTACGATTCTGCATAAACAGTGCTTCGATATGATCCTTTACTTTTGGGTATTTTTCCATAAAAGAGCTATAACCTTTTGAGTATTTCATACAATCTTCGTGCTTTAAAACGAATACAGACTTCTCTGTGTTTTCATCTCTGGCTTGAGACATGACATCATCTTGCAGAGGTCCTGTCATTTTATTGACTTCGGCAAAATCCACTTCATAAAACTTTGCAATATCTTTTACTAACGACTTAAGCTTGAGTGTATTGAAGTTGGATACAGGAATAACAGCCTGATCACCATACAATTCACGTGCTGCATCAATCAAGGCATCACGATTACCTGCATCAGAATCAATGTCTGGCCATGATGTACGATGGCGTCCAAGAAAACGTTCCCATAGTAAGTCATATTTAAGCGGATCTACTTGGGTGATGCCTAGTAAATAATTAACTAGTGAACCACCACCCGAACCACGCGCAGGACCAAATAGCGTATGATCTGCTGCTTTATGAAACACTTCATACATTACTAGGAAGTAGTTTTCGAACCCGAGGTATTTAATGTCATCGAGTTCGTGCTTCGCCCGGGCAACGTATTCGGTATTGGTATGAAGTCCTTCTTTAATAAGCGCTGATTTGACCTTTTTTGCAAGTTGTTGAAAAGCAGTTTCGTTAGGCTTATTGAAATCGGGAAGCTTAACGCTAGTATCAATCCAACAATCTTCACACTTTTCCCACGCAATGTCATGGGTGATTTCAATTGATCGTTTAACTTTTTCTTCATAGCCCTGGTAAGTATCCTTGTACTCGTCATAATGACGCGTAAATTCATTCCACATCTGACTAGCGTTTTTCGGGTATAATTCACACTTTAAGTCTTCAAACTCTGGCA
>Ga0181377_1000146_pt1 | contig 27484 bp, 21 predicted proteins | sample LowvirmetaG_9_FD_130160 | JGI IMG/M metagenome (GOLD analysis project Ga0181377, IMG submission 130160) | Marine viral communities from the Subarctic Pacific Ocean - Lowphox_13 viral metaG | ecosystem: Environmental > Aquatic > Marine > Oceanic | place: Subarctic Pacific Ocean | collected...
GATCCAGATGATGAACTTATTAGTCTATTTATTTTTTTAGAATAAGTTTCTGATTTGTTATAAAAAATAAAGTCATCTTCTTCGAAAAAATCTTTATCTCCAAGCAAATCTTTCGCTGGGTCTAGCCCAAACATGTTTATAAATTGAAACCTTATATTGTTAACAGTGTTTGCGTTCGCCACTTTAAACGCGGGAGGACTTATAAATCCTTTTGAATATAATAAAATTTCATTTATCAGACCAGAACCACCAATCGTGGAGCCCTCATTTGGAACTAGTGCATCTTGTCCATCCTGAGTCTGCCTTTTAACACCCTGAAAGTTTCCTGATAACTCTATATTGAAATCTCCAAGCACAGCCTCTACGTCTCCGCCTAAATAATTTCCATTTTCACTAAAATCAAAAGATAGGTTGGCGGACTCACCGCCTACCTCTCCGTACCTTCTTTCAATACCCTTTTCTGATACTCCAAAGAATCTTAATGATGATGGGCCTGAAACCATGTAGTTTGCCAGTCCAGGAATTATAGATGCATCGGGATACTTACCTAAGAGCAAGCATATTATTGCAGTTCTAACATTCATTCTTTGAATTTCTTTTACAATGTTGGCCTCTTTTGTTTCATAAAGATTCATTATATAATCTGGAATTACATTCTTGCCAGTCATCTTCTTTGTTTTTATCAAAGACTTCAGGACAGTTAAGGGCATCCTGTTCCACTGTGGAGGTCTGAGTTCTATGTGGCCTTGAGAATTACAGAAGAATTCTAAATTTAAGAAAGCTGCAGCCTGCCTGCATTTGCTAAAATTATCTGTATATGAACTTTGAAATAATTTATATCCAGAATTTTTTAACTCTAGCAAAAATGGTTTTATTTCCACGGAAGCATCATACTGGTCCGAAACTATAAAATAGTTGTTATCTCTATTCAACCTTACGTCTTCTATCCTTCTAAGGGTACCTATAAAACTTTTTATTTTTCTTTGAGTTTCATCTTCATCCTTTAGGCTTCTTAAAAATCCATCATCATTTTGGCCCAAAGAAAATATTGGAGTACTAGAAACGTCAGCCTCTAAGCTTCCCGATTTAGATAAAGCTTCGACCTTTCTATTTATTTTGGTTCCAATATTATCTAATTCTAACTGAAGTCTTCTTACTATATTTTCTGCAGATTTAGAAACTATTCCCAATCCACCAGTATTTTTTAACTTCTGAATCTTATCCCTAAGCCCGGCCCTTTGAAGCTCTAAGTCTTTTATTTGACTAGATGCATTTTCTTTCATCGAAGAATTTTTTACATGCATTTGATATGACTGACTTCCAGATGTTATCATCTTATACGGTATAAACTTTCCATAAAAATTATTTTGCTTGTTTATAATCTCAACGACAGAGGACAGCGGATCTTGATTTGAGTTTTTCAAAGAAGCTTTGTCTTCCTCTGGCATAAATGTCACTGCTCTTTTTGCATTTTTTAAGAAGTTGACAACATTGTAAGGCTTTCCTGTTGTCAGGATGCTTATAATATTTGCTATATCCAGATTGTTTAAAACATTTTTTACTGTAGGCAAGACATAGTTTGAACTATACGTCTCATAATTTGCAGCATTTTCACCATCACTAGATCCAGAGGGCTCAAAGTTTGCAACAGCAGTGTGAATTCCTGATTTCCAATCATAAACAAATCCGCTTGCATGCTGAAAAACTCTTTTTCCTTCAGAGCTGCCTATACCAGAAAACTCCCCCTGAAGCAAATTTCCCTCTGAAGCATTCTGCCCCCTTAAGATTCCGGAGTCAAATGATATTAGCCCAGAAGAGATGAGGTCTTTGTTTTCATCAAGAAGCTCCGGAGGCCTACTGAAATCTATCTGTCCATCTGGATTTCTGGGAATTTTAAACGGGGTGAGCGGGTCTTCCAAAATACCTTGCGGGTCATCTATCGATGGAGTTTCGTTGAATCTAGCCCAATTCAGCCAGCCCATATTGTCAGTTGAGTTTATAGATAGCTTATAAGCTCCCTGGCTGTAAGTTGTCGAAGAATTTGTTACGTATCCTCCAAAAATGTGCATCATTCCGAGTGAGAACTGGTTCGTCTCTCTTATTTTTTTATAGGTTTCAATGTCAATATTTCCGCTAGTGTACAAATCCATCTCTGCTCTTATCACGGCGTCGCTAAGACCGTTTATCTCGCTTTCCACAGACTTTACGGATGCTCCGAACGCCTTACTGAACTTTGTTCTATTTCCCTGAATAAACGCATGAATCCCGTCTGCAGGATTTATGTACGGCTTCCCTAAGTAAAAAGTTCTCAGCCTCTCCAAAACATAATCTATATCAACTCCAATATCATCCGCTTTTGCTTTTTTATAAAAGCTTTCTAGGTTTGAAAGATTCATTCCCGACATGTATGAGGCGCTTTTCGCAGACTGGCTTTTCCCAAAAGAAGAATTTGAGCTTAACCCAAATTTATTTAAACCAACTGTAAACTTTACATCTTCATCCAAAAGATTTTTGAATATTCCCGCATTTCCATTTAAAGCCTCCTCTATAGCTAAATCGATATCAGACTCCGAAACTACAGAAATATTATAAGGATCCTCCAACATAAGAGACATTCCTGCTGGATTTGAGTCAGTAGATATGTTACAGTTGAGAGATGAAAAGTTTGCAAGCTCTATAACTCCAGTTCCGGGCCCAGTTCCATAGTTATCTATATTGTTGTAATCAACAATAAATGTTGTAAGCAAATTTTCATGAGAATATATGCTTCTCTTCAAAAGAGACATCAAGTCACTTATGCCTTCTTTGTAAGAAAATGTATCAAGACCCCCTAGTGCTCCAGGATATTCATAATTTGTATTAGTCAGATTTCTCAAAAAAGCCTCATAGGTCTTTTTTTCGCTTTCGTTTATAAAAGAAGCAGAGTTTGAATAAGATAAAGATTGGGATCTGTTTAGCTTATCAATAAGAGATACAATTTGAGCTATATTATTTATACTGTTATCTTTTTTAGAAAAATTTTTTGCTTTATACAACACTTCATATGTTCTTATTTGATGAACTTTTAGAGCAAAAAGAGCTTTGGTTGCTCTTAATAAAAATATCTCATTTTTTGACATATACTTATAATCATTTAAAAAGTTCAAAGTAGAAAAAGCTTTCTTTTTGATTAACACTGCAGCCTTTGGAGCTGAAGCTTTAACTTTTCTGGATTTTAATTCATATGGCTTAGAAGTTCCGGATTCCATATCAACTATGTACCCCGAATCTGATATAGAGTCTGTATTCCAAGAGTTTTCTATATAAAATTTTTTATATTCAGAAACCTCTTTTATGGATCTATTTAGATTTTTTTTAGCTTCTAATACTAACTTTTCAAACTGGCTATTGTCTATTGACATATACTTCTCTCTTAAATACTATTTCTAAAACTTTGAACACTGTGGGTTGAAAAATCTTGATCAATATCTTCAGCCTCTCCGTTGTTTTCATTTGGGCCGACATGATTGTCTTCTCTGGACAAAACAGTCTGATCTTCTTCCTCTTCAAAATAATCAAAAGTATATTTATCACCCTCTGTTCCTTGGATGGGAACCGATGCTTTTCTAGAAACCCCATCCGGTTCCGATTCTATATGCCAAGGCATAAAATTATCTCTTTTCCCAGAACTATATAATACAATAAAGTTAAAATTATAAGTGAATAAACCTGGCTCACTGGCATTTTCAGAAAAAGAAAATCCATCCATATATCCTCTGTAAAATATTCCTTTGAACTCCATAATCAAAGAAGTTGCTAAAGTTGCCAAACTTTGTTCCTGAGCTATCTCTTTATATCTTACCGGGTCATCTTTTTTGCCTGAAATTATATTGTTTAAATTTTCAGCAAATGTGGTGACTCCATCAACTATCGTTTGTCCTTGTCCTGATAGAAGCAACTGGTCTAGATATGATAAAGTATTAAGAAATCTATCTTCATTTCCTGAATTTACAGTTCCAAGAGATTCCTTTAAACTTTCATTAAAATCTATATTTTTTTCAATTATCAAATTGTTAAAGTGAATTAATTCGTGCCTATATATTGACATCAACTTGTTTATCTCTGAAATTCCAGCAGAGCCAGTGGTTCCGTTTATAGCAAGCGTGGTAAGCTCCTCTCCCCAATACTGAACAAAGAATCCGCCCTTTGTAAACTGCTTCTGTATCGACTTTCTGTGTGTTGAGCTTATAGTAGTGGGGTTTAGGTACATTTTTTTTCTATAAAACTCAAGATTTATATCGCCATAATCATAAGTCGAAGGCCTTCCCTCTACGCCTATTGAGGTTCTGGATCCGTCCCTTTTTCTTTTTATAATAGGCAAATGAAACGTCATCACATCTCTATTTGAATTCAAATTACTAAAAGATCTTTTGCTTTTTGGCTTTCTTATTTGAGGGGGCATAACTGCTTCCTATTATAATATTATTGATCATCGAATGTGAGTTGGGTATTGCCCGTCGTGACAGCAAGCTTTAATGCGTTAATAGCGCCAACGATATCAACCCCATCTTTTGTCAAGGATTCTCCGAAGTTAAAGCCTACGGGGTTTCCATTTCCATCAGTACCTGTTGATGATGCCTGTTTAGATATAACGTCATCACCCCCCACTGATTTAAGCCCTGTTGTAGATAGACTACTTACTCCAGATATTTTGTTTGACATTTCTAACATTTTTTTCTCCGAACTACTCACCAAATCATTGGCTGTTTTAGCCATACTGGCAGCTGCATCAAAAGTGTTGTCGTAAACTGCTGCGTTCATTCCAAACTGCTTATCGGCAAGAGATGACGCTCCGGAGTTTGAAGTATCGACTATTTTCATTAAAATTTCATTTGTGAGAATCGAAGAAGCAAACATATTCTCTGTGCTGGCGGCAATCCTTTCTTGATATCCCATATTTTTATCCTGATTTTTTAGTTGATCTTCGATATTTTTTCCAAGCTCATCTTTGAGATCTTTATTGCTCATAACAGTTGTATCATCTAACTTTTGAAGCATATCGATTGTTCTTGCCGAAGAATCTTTGTCTAAGCCAAACATAGAATTCATTAAGCTTTCTTGCTTAAAATACTGCTGCTTAGCCTTCTCTCCGCCATCCGCAGCCTCCTCTATATTTATCAAGCTTCCACCACTCATGCTTTCCAGAGTTTTCTTCATAGACTCTGCCATCTCCAAACCAATAGAGGATTGATCTCCGGCTTTCTCAGCCCTCATCATTCTCGCTCTAAGGCCTATTGAGGCACCTATTGCGCTTCCTCCACTTTGGCCCACATCAAGTCCGCCCTTTTGAACCATTATATAAGCCTTCTCGTAACTATTTGCTATTCCAGCAAAACTTCTGGCAAGGTTGTCGCTCAATCTAGTTGCATTTGACAAACCCAACCCTGTGTCCGCCAAAGATCTTCCAAACGTCTCTATTATTGGTCTTGCAAAATCTGCATTAAGTCCCAGCAAAGAATAACTTTGTGCGATCTGATTTAAAGAATTTTTCACTTCTTCGAATTTTAAACCAGATTTTTCTGCTGTATCAAAAAATGCAGAATATTGGGTTATGGCATCCTCTACAGACATTCCATTTTTTTGTACAGCCTGAGATAAAAATCCCATCGTACCCCTAATGCTCTCTCCTGATTTTCTAGAAAGAAGAATTGCTGCCTCTAAAGATTTAAAGCTGCCAGCCCCAGTATCTATTGTTTCGAAAAGTTTATTATAATTAATACCCATCATGCTTATGCCATCGGTGGCATTCTTTAGAGCTCCTTGCAATTCTGAAAACCCTATAACAGATCTAGAGGATATTTCGTCTGACATTCCAGCCAAACTTCCCGCTAACTTTTCCGATTCATCATAACCTTCTCCGAAAGATGAAGCTATATTGAACATCTCCTCTCTATAGCCCCTTATATTCTTGGTGCTTTCGTCAAAGTTAAGCCCCAGAGTCTGAAGCTCTTTGTTCATAGAGGAGACGGCATTCCCGGACGCAAGTATTGCTGCCGCCAACTCTTCGGACCCAGCCTTCTCTGCCATTTTTGCCATAGATATCGAAGTTCTATCGATCATTCTATTTAGCTTTTCGAAAGAATCTTTTCCAGAGCCGATAGTATTATCTAATGCATCTAATGGGGTCAACGCCTGTTTGGTAATTGAGTTAAGCTTTTCCATTGCCTTGTCAATTTTGGATAACGAATTCCTATATTCATCCGCCCTCTTAAGAGTACTCTCGCTAAACAAGTCAGATAATTTTTCTTTCAAGCTCATACTAATCCTCTATTGCTCTGGCTATCATTCTTCCGGATATACCCTTTTTCCTTTTCTTTTCTATATTATTACTAGATAAATTAGTATTTTCTTCTCTTCCTATCGCATCAAGTATATCTTTTGGTATGAACTCTTTTGTAGAAATCTGCTGATCAAACTCTTCGTTCGACGCTTTGTGCTCAGCAGAATCACCCCTAAGTCTTTTGACTTCTGCGACAGCTTTTGAGTCGGAGAAAGAAGCGAGGTACTCTACGTAGTTTCTGATTTTTTCAAACTCCGCTTTTCCGTCTAAAGAAACCAAAGAGGAGTATACCAAAAGTTGATTTATGTTTAAATTTGATATATAATTATGGTGTATCGGAACTTTCCAAATTTTGCTAAGCTCCCACTTTATTTTAATCTCTGGATCTTCAGTTATTTTTTTTTAGAGTCGTCATCATTTAAATCTACGTTTAGCTCTGTATACTTTTCAAATAATCTATTAACTATATTTGTCTGCAAAGCTTTTATGAAAAATATTTTTTTTGAAACCAAAGAATTTATACCTTCTGGTATTTGATCTGTATTTTCTATTATAGAGTCAAAGTCTATATCATTTATTTTTTTTAAAGCCATAGCTATTGAGTGAGATTTGCTAGAAATTATTCTTTCTTGATCGTCTAAAACTATCAGACTTGACAAAAGCTCGGAGCTTTCTTTCTCTGTCAATGTTCCTATTTCGAAGGTATATCCTGATATCTCAACTTTTGTTGTTGACGACCCAAGTGTCATTAAGCTTTTCAGCATATCAAAAGATTTTGATGATTTTATTTCTTCCATGTATTCTCCATATAAATATATTATACTCATAAAATAAAAAAAGCAGGCCTGCGCCTGCTTTTAAATTTACTCTAAAATACTTTCAGTAGGTTGCGTCCACAATATTTCTAGAAGCAAAAGACCCTCTTAATTTTCCGGAATCTGCTGCTGCCTCTATGCCTTCGGTATCAATATCAACTCCCGCATTAGGAACTAAATTATGTCCGGTTCCTCCGACAGAAGTTCCATCTCCTCTTTGCGTATATACTGTTTCGCAAGAAACATTTGCGTTTTCAGATATAACATAATCCTGAGATGAATATGTCTTTGATATATTTGTAAACCAGCAATTTTTATAAACTGTAACCAAGCAATTTGGATCTGAATTGCTTCCACTGGAAAATTTATCTACAACAACAATATCAAACGGGATTCTTTGTGCCGCAATATTCATAAAGCCTCTTTTGAAAGCTTCTGTTATTGAAAGTCCATCGAAAACCATTCTCTGTATTGACAAAGATATTTGGGCAGCTCCAGATGGAACAATTTCTATTACACCATCCGTACCAACTTCCGTTATCGGCTTAGTACTTCTCGCTTGAGTTTGTCCAAATGATTGTATTGCGCCAACAGGATTCCCGTTGACCAAAATAGCTATTTGGGTTGACAGGCCAGTTCTTGTTTGGCCTCCCCCCAATCCCGTATTATCATCAAAGATTGTGTTTGTATTTGGGCTTATTGACATTTTTTCTCCTTATTATTCTGAACCAACTTCTATTTCTATATAAACATAGTTTATAGGATAAGCTGGAGTGTAACCTACGTAAACGTTTAACTGCCTTGGATCTACTTTGTCTTGCTCAATTCTAAGACCCCTAAAGTCTGTTATAAGACCTTTTGCTATAAGTCCAGTCATAAGGGTATCAACTCTAACTCTTGCGGAAACCAAGGTGTTTCCGTCAAACACTCTTCCTACGTACCCTTTCATCATTTTTCTCAAAACAGCCTTTATCTCATCTCTTATAAATATAATCGAAGGCTCTTCATCTTCTATGAAACCAGAAATTGAGGTAGTTCTTGACGCAAGAACTCTGTTTCCTTGATCAATAACTGTAGCTCCAACCTCACCAAGCTTATTTTTTATAGAGTTTGAATGAATTTTATTTTGAAGAATTGAAAATCCAGCCAAGGTCTTATTTGTCAAAGGCTCTGCTATATTTCCATTTGAAGTAAACCAACCTGCCGCTGCAGCTCCAAGATAGTATCCGTCCACAATGAGGTTATTCACTACGATTTCATCTGGATAAAAATAGCAAGCTCTATTGCTTGTAAAGTTTTGATCTAATTTATAGTTAACCAAATCTTCTACAAACCCTGAAAGTATTTCCTCTGGATCATCACCCTGAATTCCCTCTATAACTCCGATATCCTCTACTGCAACATTCTTGCTTCCAACCAAAGCTTCGTTATCAACCCCTCTTATCGCTCCAAAGAAAGCCATTCTTTCTTTTTTATTCGCAACAGAACTCATAACTTCGCAGTGCCTAAGAACATTTCTAAATATTAAAGATTTTGCAGAAGTTGGAAGCGGCACTATTATTTGCCCTTCCACAGACTCTAGCTTTTCCAATCCAGTATTCCAACCTTGATCTGAAAACTCCGAATCATTAGAATCCACAAACGAAACCCTTAGTCCATCTCCAGACTTAAATAAATCAGATCTTATAACTGAATTATTTATTAGTAATGCAGCGCTCTTATTCGAGGAATCTTCTTCGTCTCTTATGTAGAAGTTTACGTTTACCAAGTCCAAACTAGGTTTTATGCTGTAATGAGATGATCCGTCCAATTTCTTTGAGGATACCTCTGCTATGTAGTCTCCCACTAAAGATTTTACCGTAAGCTCAACTCCGGCATCAGAGTTTCCTGTTCCAAATATTGCTTCGGCTATATCACTTTCAGACGTAAGAAGCGTGTTTGCCCCAGACCCAACAACCTCTACAGAGGTGATTATAATTGTTGTTTCTGATGTGACATTCTTTGAGTCAAAATCAAACTCTTTGTCATCTGATACGCTAAAAAATGCTTTTGTTCCAGGGCTAGAGTCTGCGAATATCTCTGCAGAAACTCCGCTTCCTAATATTTCCACATCTGTGTTAACTATAGTGTAAGAATCTTCAAAGTCTGAGCTTGTTATAAATTCTTGCTGCTTAGACTCTGTTTCTAACTGAGAGCTGTAAAATGAAAATTTATTTAAGAACACTGGAATTTCATCTCCATTTCTTATCAGAAATAAATTTAATGCATGACTTTGACTCGGCCTTCCAGACCTTATCCCTCCGGCAATTGGTGCTGGAATTATAAACTGAAGATCGTCCAATTGGCAGTCGTCAGCGTTGCCGCCACAAACTGTCAGGCCTCCTTTCCCATTTGAGTCCCTCTCTTCTACAAGAGTTATAGATGTTTTTCTTGGAGTTGGAGGCTTACAGTGAAGCACTCTCATCAGTGGTGCTCCATTTGCCGCAGCAAGTTGGGCTCCCAAAGATATTGTATTTTCCAGTGATGGCTCTCCAAACTTAGAGACTATGTCTTCCATATTCGAGAAGTCTTCCACGATGCTTAATCTTGACTCAGATATATACTTTGCGGTAATTGAATCTCCAGCTGACAGAACTCTCGACTTTACTTCTAAAATAAATGAATCTCCCAACTCAAACGGAGTTGTTCCTTCTTTTATTCCGAATAAAAGAGGGCCTGCTTCTTCTAAAATACGATAGTTCAAGTCTGTTTCCGAAAACCCATTCGTTGATTCTGCGGAGGGAAAAGCCTTAGTTGGGTCATCTAACTGACAAACTCTGACTGTTCTGCTTGATGTCACACTTTTTATTTTATAAAGTCCGGTTGCATCTCCAGAAAGTATGGCCAGGATGCTTCCTGCGTAAGACGAATTAAATGGACCGCTTTGCTCGTAGCCATCCGCTACTCCATCACCGTCACCATCTGCAATGTAATTTTCATGATCTGCTATGAATAAGTCTGTAGCTTTTATTGCCCAAGTTGAAACAGCAGAAGATGAATTATATATTTTTTCTTCTACAGTTATGAGAGTATCGCTTGAAGTTCCGGCTTCGATTTTTGTTATTTTCTGAGTCGAAAAACCGTCTACCTCCAGATAGTCTCCAACTAGCGCAAGTCCGTTATTTAGTATGTCTGTAGACGATATAGATATAACGTTGGAGTTCTCAGTGGAAGTAACCCCCTGTGGAGTTGCAGTAACTGCAGTATACCCAGATGACCTCTCCACTTCAAATCCATCTTCAGAAGTGGAATTTCCAGATACTGCTCCATCAGATGCCTCTAAATAGGTTAGGTTTATGCCATTGACCGTTTCAGAAATTCCGCCGCCAGGAGGATTTACCGTTAGCTGAAACTTTCTACTCCCACCTTGAGAAAAACCAGTTGTGCACTTAATTTTTATTTTTGTTCCGTTTTCAAGAGTATCATCTCTAAGGCTCAAAAGGCTTATCTCCCCAAATATTCCTGTGGACAATACGCCATTACCTATAATCGGAGATATGTTTGATCCTGTATTATTGGTAGAATACATTTTCCCATCTTGATCTTTCAAAGATGGAGCCTGAAGCTCTAGGTGACCTTTGTCTATATCTATTCTAAAGTCAAACTTAGAGTCTAAAACTCCTGACTTTAAAGATTGCTGAGTTCCATATAGTACGGTTTCAACGCCCGAATTTGATCTGTGTATTATTTCAGTTCTTCCACTCACAAGAGGTGCGTTAGGAACTAAAAAGAAACGTCCTTTCGGATTTCCATCTGGTGCCACGGCGGAACTTCCATCTTGGCCTCCCCCAACTGCATTCTGAACTATTTCAGAGGATTCTTGACCCTCCCCCATAATTATCAAAGTTCTAGCAGTACCCGTTGCCGAAGTTGCGGTAGTTCTAATTAAATCTCTCGCAAATACTCCGGGCTGAGTGTAACCTGATATTCCTGGTATATTAGCCATAAAAATTCTCCAATTTTACTCTTACTACAAAAATGTTTATTATTAGTAGTTTAAAATATTCATACTGATTCGACAATATTAGTAAACTTATTGTTTATATTTGGTTGATCAAATACATTAAAATTATTAGGTGTTTTTTCTGATTCCAACTTAAACACTACTTTTTCAATCAAGTTATTTATCGGAATTTCAACTCTCCACTCTGATCTTGTTGCTAAAACTATATTTTGTGTAAATATATAATCGTTAGCATACTCTTCTGCAGACTCTCCACCTATACTTAAATTTTTTATAAATAGACCTGCAGCCCTCAGCTCATTCCACGCAGAGTATTGCAGAAGAAGCGACGTTATATCTGTAAGCTCTTCCAGCTCTCTTTGGCTCTCAGTCATTATATTTATATCAAAATTTATCTCCCAAGCTCCAGTGTATACCTTATGGCTTGGTACGGTCACAACTCTTTCTGTTCCATAATTATCTGTTGCTTTGTGACTTCTATATTTCAATGTTCCGTTTTGATTAAAAGATATTGGCTTATAACTTCCGCCATTACATTTCACAACCATTGATGGGAAAAACTTTGTTTCATTATTAAATATATCAGATATTACAATCTTTGTGGAATCTCCCGCAGCGGGGTCCTCTCCGGTTAAGTCTTTGACTAGAGGAAATCCATATTCGTCAGCTTTATATGTATAAAGGTTGTCAAAAGAAAAATAAGATCTTAAGCAATTTATCAGGAGGCTTTTTGGATGAGTTACTGCAACTTGCTGAACTACATTATATTCTTCAAAATAATTACTGTAAAAGTAATTATCTTTGTTGAATCCTTGTCCTGGCAAAAATTGCTCATTTATTGGCATCTCTATCCCTAAAGTTTATTGGCCTATACTTATAATTTTCTATTTCTTTGGACTTTGAGCAGAAAAACTTTATCTCATCGACAACTCTATCTATCTCGCTTCTTTGTTTTAAGTCTTTTTTATTAATACAAATCTTCTTTTTGATTGAAATTTCTATTATCATTTTCTCTGAATCAACAACCTTATTTCCTGTGAATATTTCCATAAAGTAATCATCTTCTGTAGTTTCTGTGTCAGAAAAAATCTTTTTTATATAATTTTTAGTTCCAGAGAACAGTTTTTTTATCGTTTCATCTCTATTTTCTTTTTGAACTAAAAATTTTATATTAATCATTTATGTAACCCTAAAATTAACCGAACCTTTCGGTATTTCTATCTCTTTTATTATATCGTTAAATTTTTCATGACTATAGATTATTTTGTAAACTCCATGCGGAAGTCTAGCTTCCCAGTAGCCATCCGAATTAGTTTTTATACTTCTAATCTTATCTTTGTCTTTGTCAAATATCGCAACTTTGATATTTGGTATAGGAGATCTTTCCTTGTTTACAATATACCCATAAGTTTTAATCGCTCCCAAAACTAATTTATCATTTGTTTCTTCTTGCGAAAAATTTTGATTTAAGCCGGGGCTTCCACCTGGAGGTTTTGCCGTAGGCATATTAGGTGCAGACTCTTGAGCGACCCTGTTATGTCCGGACTCTATCTTTTCCTCTATTGCGTCAACTTTTTTTGTTAAAATTATAAACTTTGAATTAAGACTCTTTATGCTTTTTTCGAGTATTTTTATCGAAGAACTAAGAGAATTCATGTTTTCTGAAATTTTAAATATTTCATCTATTGCTGATTTTGTCTCACTCATACTATACCTCTACTGTGTTGTCTTCATATACAGAATTTATTTTTGAAAATCTTGAAGAATTAAATACATTAAGCGAAGAGGGAACCTCTATTGTTTCCGAAGCGCCAAAAACTTGAGCATCAGAGCTTGCTCCGGAAACTCTTATTCCCTCTATGGAACAGTTTTCAGAATATGTATTTGTAATCTGATTTCCACTTCCATTTATAAAAAATAAAATTCCATATCCAGAAGTCTCCGTGTCTATGAACCTGCAGTCTTCTGTTGATATATTTGAAAATTTTTGATTTAAGATTGTCGCACTACCTGAGGAGTCCAATTGCTGAAAGACTATTGGTATAAAAATACTATAAGAGGTAACCGTAGTAAATGAGCAAGAATAACCTCTAAATTGCAAATCCTTGAAACTTACTCTGGAATCGTTTATATCAGATCCATTGTATCCAAACAATATTCCCGCAACCAGGCCGGATGAGCTTGACTCATACATAAAATTTATCTTTTCAAAGTCTACAGAATTAAGGCCTGCTCCCATATTAGAAATGTAAAACATAGAGTTTTCTTTGTTAATTATGGTTGTTGCAAGACTAAGGTCTCCCGTAAGTAAATTTATCCCTGATCCAATTTCTGGCAGCACATATGCATTTCTGTTTAGCCCAAATATTCTCACCGCAAAATCTATCTCTATTGGGCTTGAAATAAAATGATAGCCGTCTAGCAGGCATATATTTGGTACATAAGATCCGCCCGTCGTCTTATTTGCATACCTAGCATAATTTACTGCATCAGATATACTTGAAAAATGAGCTTTTTTGGAATCTGGAACGACCTCCCTTTGGCTCTCGGAGTAAGTTGGGGAGACATATATGGTTTTATCAAGCTTATCGTTCAAAGAATCCATTCTAACGAAAGTTTCTTGATAGGTGTCATTCGTTGGATCAAATATCGCAATCGAAAGCTCATCCTTTCCATGGGATGGAGAGTGCCCTGCGTAACCCGAAGAAAAAGAAGCTGGTATCTCTGATTTTAAATTCATTGATCCAAATTTATCTATTGTCAAAAAATACTTTTTTGCTGGATCTGGGATATCAAAAACAAGTTCCTGTCCTGGAGATACAGATATTCTTCTTCCAGATATGTATACAACTCCTCCGTTAATAGGTACAGTTAAAGATGAAGAACTATATGTATGTGATCCAGATAAATTTAATCCGAATGCTACAAAATTTCCTGTCATCTCAAACATAGGTAAGCCTATTTTGTTTGAAATGAACGAGTCGGAAATTTTACTCTCATCTATTGGACCGTTATTGATTGTATTTAAGAATAGGGGTATTCCGGTTTGACCCGGAGATCCAAATACCTTGCCAACTGTATTTGAGAATAAGAAAGATCCAATCTTAAGAGATCTACCCATATTTGATTTTTTTCCGTAAAACCTTACAGTTGTGGTAGATGATGGAGGCGTGGATGGCATATTTATTATTATATTTATATACTTCGTCAAATCCTTGCTGTAAATAGAGTAAGACCCACTAGAAATCAGCTTTACTTTATCGGAATAAACAGGAGTTCCAGATGGGTCCTCTACTAGTCTTGCAAACATATTTGAATCTATCTCTATATTTGCCTCATCTCCATTGGCCAAGAAGTTTTCTGAAAAACCTTCTATGCTAATCATTAGCTGAGAAGCAGAACTCGGAAGACCCGATATTTCCATATTCTTATCTAAGAATAAGCTCAAGTCTTTTTCATTGTAATATAAGTCAAAGAACATGGACCCGGCCGACTGAACTATATCTGGGGTAGACAGCTCTTCGAAAACAAAGTCTTCTAAGCTTACAGAGTTCTTTAAAATAAGGGCATTTGTACCCGAATTGCTAGTTCCATTAAAGACAAAGTCTATGGTTAGCCTGAGGTCCTCTACAGACTTTATTATAAAGCACCCATTGTCATCGGGTATACTCGCCCCCTCTATAAATACGAGGTCTCCATTTTTTACCCCTTCTGTTATAAATGAGCCGACGCTTCTCTCTATATATTCTGTTCCAGATACAATCTCGTAATCTGATAGGAATAAATCATTGAACTGAGAACCTATCATCCTTCCGTTAGATATTATTTTATTTGAACCATATCCGTAATAAATAACGTCTTCTGATAAAGATAGTCCTAAACTTGACATAGCATTTGAGCTTGTGACCTTAAGACTTCTGTCTTTCGAATCACCCTCAATGTTGGGCACTAAGTGATATATACATAGCTCATCTTGAAATGCAGTGGAAACTTTTGATGCAGCTATCGGTATATGGTCTTCGGAAGCCCTCTTGTTTATTCTCTCTATAATTGACTCTAAGGTCACGGATCCTATTGTAGAGTACACAGAAGAGTTATATATATCTATATCGTAAGATTCTGTTTCATCTACAGTTATGCTCAATATATTTTTAGAAGAGTTTACCTCAAATGTCCTTATTCCATTCGAAATTATGTTTGCAGAGTTTGGATTGCTAGCAATAACATTCACTATTCCTGAATAATTTGAACGATATCTCGAAGAAAGGGTCATTCCTGACCTACTATAATCTGAAAAATTATTTTTATATATTTTTACTGACAAGTTTGAACCTTCAAGATCTTTGTCCATGCTGCCATACACAGTTATAGAGGTATCTCCAGATAAAATATCTTTTGCCAAATAATAATCTTTATTATATTCAACATCAGATAGTCCGGCTAACCTTACTATGTCTAGCTTTAGAGATTCTTGATCCGAAGTAACCGCCTCTTGCAGCGATATCTCAATTTTATTTTTTCCATAAATAGAAGCTACGCTTCCAGCAGAAGACTTAAGAAGCCTTGCAGGCTCAGAATTTCTTGGGTCAGATACAGATCCGCCCCTTACTTTTGAGTTTGATGCTATATTCAGCAAAACTCCTCTCAGATATTCCGCGTCAGCAGAAACTATTCCTTCTAAAACAGATTGAACATCATTTGTTGATATCAAGTCTTGCATGGATGAATTATCAAAGTGTATTTGGTTGGCAAGATGAGATCTGTTTTGATCAGATATATTTACCCCATTATACCTTATATGATTAAACACTATTTGTTCGATAAATCTCTGCAAGGTTTGGCTGTCCAGGTCCATTAGAGCCTGAGATACATTAACTGACGAGCTTGTTCTTTCTGCGACAGATATAGATCTTGAGGTATGCCTATTGGGGGCGTTTTCAACCAGATGAGATGCCAACTTTGAATTTATATCTTCTAAAAATTTATCAACTTCATCTATGAGCCTCTTTAGAGCCTCTGATTGATTGTATAGAAATCTGGTAGAGAAGTCTAATTTTAGTTTTTCTTCCGATATATTTGCATCAGACTTTACATCCGAATTAGATATTGGTCCAGATAATAAATTTAAATAGTCTAAAGATTCTTTTTTTATATTTCCAAACTCATCAAGAGAAGTATTTAGCCTGGATGATACTGTAGCTCCAGCCATTCCATGTGGATTTACACCAAGAGTTTTCTCTATTTGAATTATGGCTGACCTATAAGAATTAAATATTTCCGCCCTAAGCTTTGTAAGGTTATCTTTTACTATTTCAAGCTCAACAGATGAATCTATTTTATTTGGATATTTTGACTTCACTTTATTCGTACTCCTCTATAGTTAGGCTTAGCTGTATGTTGATTCCAGAATGAGATGTAGAGGTTGTTGCGCAATACAACACATAAATGCCGCCTTCTTCTAAATCCGGAGTTAGGACTGAGCTTACAGTTGATCCGCTAGACATCGATGCGGATATCATAACTGTAGAGGAAGAGTAGTTTGACTCATCTGATATTGACCCAGATCCACTATACTTGTCTAAGAATACTACAAAAGGGGGGGTTGTAAGAGAGCCTCTGTTGATTGCCGTGATATTAATAACTCTGCCATCCTTTCTTGGCAATATGAACTCTCCGAAAACCTCACTGTCTCCCACCATATTAGAATAAGCATCCGCCCTACTTGAAAATCCAAAGAAAGCTCCAGATTTTTTGGAAGATTCATAACATATCACAGCTTGCTGGTTAGACACCAGTTGACCCATAAAATTTCTATTATAACTTTTTCTGTAATTTCCGGTAAAGTTTACGCTTCCAGAAAAAGTTGTATCTGATGATACGGACAGATTCGTTGTATTTATAACTGAATTTGCCCCAGAGGTGTCGAAGCTCATGCCCTTTAGAGACCCATGAATTATCGTTTCAGAGAATCCTACCAGTCCAAAAGCCGAGCTTCCTCCCGAAGAATACGCGGCAAGGTTTCCGGAAGAAGACATGCTCATAACTCCAGATGAGCTTATGTTGGTCAGCCCAGAAGACTGAATTCTTACATCATCCCCTGCGTCAATCACCAAATCATTATTGGGGCTGAGATTTATATTTGCTGGAGTTATAGTTATATTGCTATCATACGTGCTATCGTATGACCTTAGTTTTAAATTTTTATCAAATCCGTATGACTCATAAAAATCAGAATAAATCCCAAGTAGAGATGTTTCGGACAAATAAACTTTGCTGCTTACCAAATTATTATTTAAGATTAAACTTTTTATTGGAAATAACGCAGAGCTAAGCTTTGCTTCAAAACTTAGAAAGTAAGAAAGGGTGTTATCTGTGGATATAGAGTTGCTTATTATCTCAAAAACAGATAACTGTTCGTAGTCAGCCGGAGTTGGGCCAGTATAGTTTGAGCTCAAAGAAATAAAAGAGTTATTAATTCTACACGAAAGTATTTTTAATTTATTATGAAAATAAGTATTTATAGTTGATTTACTGGAAAATAATTTCAAAAAGTAACTTCTTGAGGAATGAGCACTTCTTGTGAATTGTATATTGTGAAACTCAATACATGAGTTAGAATTCACAGAGTCTTCTTTTGTATCATTCGTGTTGTCTATACAGATAATCTTAGTTTTTTCTAGAATTAAATTTTTAAATATTACCTTACCAGACAAGCTTTGCTGCAAAGGCCTATCCGGTGAATACGACCCAGATCCAATATCTTCTCCGGCTATAAATATTATGCCCTCATTGATTTCATTTGAATTGCTATAAGAAGAGGAGTCTGACCATTTAGATGAAATGCTTATAGTGGTAGAATCTCCGGAGCCTTCAACTATTACTGGGAAGTCTATATAAATTCCTTGATCATAAACATCTTCAGCGATAGACTTATACGAAGCCTCGCTATACCTGTTGGCTTCTAAAACACTAGAGTGCTCTAGAACCAACGTGTGAGTTCCTGGCCCAAATATAACTTTCGGTATGCCTATTTTGTCAGAAATGTAAGATAATGATTTAGCATACTTAAACGCAGAATTTATACTTCTAAAGTTATTCTTTGATTTGTCTGCATCTATATAGATACACCCAAGTCTTGATTGTCCAGATTCTGATAAAAATATTCTCAAATCTGTTAGCTCTAAGAATGGCGTACCCGAAAAATCTTTATAATTTATAACGCCGATAATTAGATTTTTGTTCAAGTCGAAGGGACAGTCGCATCCAGAGATCGATGCCTTCTCTATCAAAACATTTCCTCTTTCGTCAACACCAACGTAAACTCTATCGTTTGAGACTGAAATTGGAATTCCTGTGAAATATTCGTTTTTCTCGATAAATATCTCTCTTCCGTTGACTATAGCTTTTCCGCTAGATATAGAGAATTTATAATTTGAAGATCCATCATCTGTGACAGAATAAATTTCACATCCATGAAAAATAGAATTTTTGCTCGCGCTAGCTCTGTATTCTTCAAAATATTGTTTTATAAAAGAGCCGGATATATCTTTTTTAGATATAGAGCCATAATTAATTTTTTCTGTGTACCCAAACTCTTTTGACCCCCTAAGGGTTCCTGTAAAATTATCAAATACGACGTTTCCGATTAAAAGATTTTGAAATTTATCTAGAGGTGAGAATATCTTTATTGAAGAATTTATAGAATTATTAATATTTGAAGATATTTTATTATACAGCCCTAAGTGTGAGCTTACAAAGATGTCTATTATATTTCCAGACCTCGTATAAAATCTATGAGTGGACTCATCGAAATCCGATATCTGCCTTTTATCCGAGTCTAAGTCTATCTCTATTTCGTCTTCCGTATTTATAGAAAAGGTAACCTGAACTTCTTCTTCAAACTTTACTTCTGCATCAATAATGTGAAAAGTTTCATCCTGAGCCTCATAAGCTATAATATTTTTACTTATTATGTCTTTATTTTTATTTATATAAATCGAATGAAGTCCAGACTCATTGGAAGAAAAATTCGGAGTTGTAAGATTTAAATCTTGATAAGATAAAGTCATATCCTTTATATAAAAACTCGAGCCAGTTCCGACTGCCTGACCTGAAAACGTTCCAAATGGAACATCTAAATTTAAAGTTGAATCAGACAGAGATGATATTCTGTATGCTCCATCGTCATCTGTTGATCCCTCTATTATCAAAAGGTCCCCTTTTCTTACTCCATATTCAGAAAAGTTAACTCCAGTCAGAGATTGCACTGCGTTCGACGGATCAATGGAAAAGTCAGACTCCAAAACTTTTGTATTCAAAGAAGTATGTTTTTTTCCAAATATAAAAAAACTATTAAACTTTGAATCATATACCTCTACTCCTTCAAAATTTGAGAGGCCTAAGGCTGAGACTGCGCTATTTCCCGTCGGCTTAAGCTTTATATACCTTGATCCGTTGGAGTCTAGGAGGTGAGATATGCATATCTTCTCCCTATTTTCATTTGAAACATATGCAATTATTGGAGCCGCAAGGCCTGACAACTCTTCATTTATTTTTTCAACAACCGAATTTATATTCAAATCTCCAACAGGTAGGCAGTTTATCGTGTAGTCTTTTCCAGATATGTCGAAGCTCAAAGTGTTTGAAGCAGAGCTTAGACTTGGCAGATTTAAAAAATTAGAATATATAGTTGGAGCAGTAGGATTTATCAAAACCACAACAGAGCTGTTCGTTTTTGGATAAAACTCATATCTGGCTAAATTCATTGAGAAAAAATCTGCTGTTTCGCTAGCTATAACTACAGATACACTCTGATCTTGAATTGTCGGGCTAATCGATTCTGCAATAGATATTCTATCTACCAACCCCGAAGAGTCACGCCTTACGTCGGTTATATTATAGTAGAAACTTTCTTCTTCTGCCACTAACTTTATGAAGTTTGACTCGACAATCTCATCATTTTCAAATGGAGTAACTGGAACTACGTAAGTTCCCTTTGACTCGGCTAAATAAGAGTATGAAGAAAATGTTGCTGAAAAATCAGAGGCAACCTCTGTTTCCTTTTGGTAAACTTTAGTTTTTGAATTCGAATGCATATCCGATTGATGCACTTCTATATCTGAATTAGAAACAGAAGAAAGCTCATCAATTGCAGACTGAACATCGACTGAGCTAAGAATATTAAAATTAGAATTTTCAAAATATATTTGATTTGCAAGATGAGAGTTATTATCCTGAGATATTCCTATACCAGTATAATTAAAGTGCTCTGAAAATATTTTGTTAAGCAAATCTTTAAGGCTGAGCTCACCTGAGTCTTTTATGGAAATATTAGATATAGACTTTGGAATTGCCTCTATTTTTATATTTTTTCCAGAATGCCTATTCTCCGCATTTGCACTTAAATGCGAAGATAGTCTTGAATTTATATCTTCTAAAAATGCGTCAAGCTCAAAAATAAGCCTCTTTAGGGATTCCGACTGATTATACAAAAATGTTGTAGAAAAATCTAATTTTAGTTTATCTTCAGATATATTTGCATCGGACTTCACTTCAGAATTTGATATGGGGCCTGATAAAAGATTTAGGTAGTCTAAAGCCTCCCTTCTTATATTCCCCAAGTCATCAATCGATGCATTCAATCTGGCGGAAACCGTGTTTCCTTCGAACCCCTGTGGATTCGTACCCAGAGTCTTCTCTAGCTGTATCACCGCAGACCTAAGAGAGTTTATTATCTTTGATCCATGCTGAATTATATCATCCCTAAGAACAGGAATCTCCTTAGAGGTATCTATACTATTTGGATATTTTGATCTAGACATTTTAATTACACCCTTTTAATCTTATAAATAAAATTAGTATTAATTCTGGGAGCCAATTATACTGCTAGTCATATAAAAACTTCCTACTATAGTGACAGCCCCAAGAGCAAAATAGCCGACATTCTCATAGCCATTAAGCCTAAGCCTCCTCTCCTTCTGAGCAATAATACTTTTATACTCTTCATTCATCTCAAGATATGTTTTCTCTTTTATTTTAAATAAATCTATAGATTCCGAATAAACCTCGCACTTATCCTGTTCCAAAGAATAAAGATCTTTGTAAACTTCAAGGTCCTTCTCCTTCTTCTCCAGCTCCAAAATTCTAGACTTGAGCTTTTCAGCCTCATCCACAGAAAATACTACGGAGTCCTCTGTCAAAACTTCTCCCTCCGACATAATCTCAGAGCCAAAACAGATACTAACCAACAAAACGAAAAACACAGATCACTCCTCTGGGTCAAAATATACACTTTTTACTTCAGTAGGATACCTTCCCTCATCAGGATCTATCAAATTATCCAATTCTTGTCTGTTAATCTTAAGCTTAACTCTTTTCTTTGCTTCGTCAGACATATCTTGTATTCTTTCTTGTAGGTTAGTATCTTTAGCGTATTTAAGTAGTTTATATATAATACTATACATCAAAATCCTCTTTTGTCGAAAAAATCTTCTAAATTTTTGCTGTCATCATGAATTTCTTCCTTTAGCCTACTTTCCAACTCTTCTTGCTTGCCCTCTACAAACTCTATTTTTCCAGAGTTTTTGGTAAGCTCCAAGTCTATCTTTTCATTATTTTTTTCCAGATCATCAATTTTCTCAAAAGAAGCACCCTCTTCGTCTTCGATTTTTTTCTTAACAAGAAAGAAAAATCCGAGTATAGATATAATTCCAGCAAAAATTCCCGCTATTGCTTTGGCGAAGCCTGAAATCTTCTTCCAGATATCTTTTAAGGATTCCATTTATGCACCAACCTCTTCTTCTGTCGATGACTCATCTGAACTTTGAACGTATTTTTTGTCAGTCCACTTTCTGGATACGTAGGCTCCAAAAGTAGCTGCCAAGTATGCCGTCATTGTTCCGGTGTCCAATATTTGAAAAGATATTGAGGCACCACTTGGTAGACCTAACTCTTGTATGCTCGATAACAAAATATTAAGAGATACTATGGCGAATGATATTGTTGCAAATGTTAGCATTGCATCTTGTTTTCCCGAACTATTTTTTAACCACATAGTTTTTTTCCTTACCATTTTTTGGTGTATTGAAGTGTTTGATAGATATCAGTTTTTTCCAATCTCTTCAACCTAACTCTTTGTCTTGTATAGTGAAGATATATAGATTTCTCTCTTGATACATCTAATACCTCATAGAAATACTCTGTATCATTAGTATAATCGAATCTAAGCACCACATCTCTATCTCTTATTGTAGGATATGGAAGAGCCCAACAGCTAGGCTCATACTGCAGATTTAGGCCTTTATTCATATCTAGCTTGAGATCTTCTACGGTGTCACCAAAGCTTAACTGCAATCTAGTGTCAAACCTTTTTCTATTTATAAACTGATCAAATCCACCTATATAGCCTGTACCGTAGCAAGCGCCACAAGTTTTCATCCTCGGATGCCTTCCTTTGTTGTTCGAGCACGAACAAGTTTGTCCTGACCACTTTCTTTTAAACAAAACGCAGGGCTCTCCAGTTTGATCCAAAAGAACTTCCTCTCTCGCAATCATTCTATCGAATATATTAAAACCCCTCATGCCATTGAATTCTCCGCCCAAATAGGTCTCGCAGTCATCAATTCCATTAAGAGTTTTCTGAGGAAGCTTACTGTGATATCCGCAATAATCGTAAGACTGATTAAATTTCCTGTCTTGATCTTCGTAGTTTGTCACAGATATTCCGACTAAATCTCTTTCCGGCCCAGAATGTTCTTCTGAGTAAACTGGAGTTACTGCGGCAATATTAAGATTTTTATCTTGGCATGAGAGGAAAAGTCTTACGTCATCTCCTTGGACAAAAACACCTCTGTTTGTTTCATTTAAGCCTCTTCCGGATGGATCTATCACAAATTGATTTTGAGCCTCATTTATTGAAGTGTACTTCACAACTTCTATTCCGCCAAGCAACAGAAGTCCTGATTCTGGGTACCCACCTACACTTTCTACATTTAGAGTTAAATCATCTGTTCCTAAAAAATCAGAAACCGTAGTTATAGCCGGAACTTCATATGTATTATCGGTATATTGATTTAAATTTGAAAAATCAAATGTATCTTTATAAGTTTCAAGAATTCTATTTAGAACATAGTATTGCTTTCCGGCAGACAATCCAGACGCGGTTATCTGATTTATATCCTGACTGATAGTTATATATTTCGGAAGATCATCGATTATATTCAATCTTTTTTCTCCAATATAAGTTAGCACATAAGAATCAGACTTAAAAATCCTTTTGTAGGAATCTAGCCACTTTATCTTTATAGATTGCCCATCACCAACTGGGCTGGCTTCCTCTATTCTAAAAGATTTTTTTGACCCGGGTGGAAATATAGGGGGGTGTATATAGGAATCAAGCTTAATTGAAAATTTTATATTTTTTCTTAACTTTTCTCCTATTGAATTTTCAATATAAATATACAAGGTGTAGGGTCCATCCCTAAAGGCTTCGTCTGGAATTATCTTTATGCTAACAGAATTTTCTGTTGATGCTATTTCAGAAGAACCACCTGTATAGTCTGAGGAGCTCTCTCCGTTTTTTACAATCAAAATTCCATTTAGCAAAACCTCCATTGAAGATAAGTCTATATCCTGGTCATAATCCTGCACTTGAAAAAACAATATCTGTGGAACAGTAAGCGTGTCACCTTCGCTGAAGTTTGACTCAATTATTCTTGGGCCAGAATCCTCGATCTTAAAAGTGTAATTTTTAAATATCTCAGTGCCATCTTCAGTTTCTGATAAAACAGAAACCTTTATGCTTCTTCCGTTTTCAAACTCTAAGTTTGGATCAACTGTGATTAAGACAGAGTCGCTTTGCTCTTCATAGGAAGAAAAATCCCCATCAAATCTACTTGTAAACCCCGAGTCTATGAAGGCCATCTCTCCGTCAATTTTTATCTTTGTCTTAGATCTTTTTATCAAAGAGTCAAAAGATATTTCTATAAAGGTATAAGGGCTAACCTCTTTCTCCATCTCCTCTGGATTTATCGGTATTATTTTCGACATCATCTATCCCCTCTGTTAGCTCTTCGAGCTTGCTCTCTCTTTTGCTTTTCGGATACTTGTGAAACTTTATTAACTTCTTTGTATAGGTAACTGCCTTATCTATACCATTATTATTAGCATCAAACTCTATTTGCCTTTGAAATGCTTCAACTTCATCTTTATTGTCAAGATAATTTTTTTTCTTACCATCGTCCTCAAGGCCGTCCATGTGCTGAAAAACGTGCACAAGCTCATGAACAACATATCTTGCGATTAGCATAAATGGCTTTTTTGCCAATTTTTCATTTAATTTTATAGAACCATCTATAGTTTGAGCGGAAACATCCATGTCGGACGAGAAATCTATAGGTATTTCATCTATCAAGTCTAGGCTTTTGCCGTACTCATTAAATAATTCTTCTATAAATTCATCTTTTCTCATAAACTTTTTTATTTTATCAAGAATTTTAAACTTCTGCTTAACAGATATTTTTGTTTCGGCTTCTTTTACGATATAATAATTCATTTTTTATCCATAAATAAATCATTTAAATCTTCAACACCCATCTCTTTTGCCTTCTCGACAATATACATAGTTTGCCTCAATCTAGATATTTTTTCATTTGCTTTGTCTATCAAATTTTTCAAGCCCATTATTTCAAACTCAAGCTCTTCTTTTGTTCTTGGCGAAGAGTATCCGACATAATTTACATTGCAGTTTTCAGGTTCTCTCATCTAAACAATCCTTCTTGCTCTTAAGTGTCTAAGCCTTGTTACCGCAGGAGCCGCAGATCCAAGATTCGTATATGTTCCGTATCCAACTGGACCGGGTCTAATGTTATTCTTAATAAACTTAAGCCTTTCTCTGTAGCTTGAAAGCCAGTTGCTGTAGTGAGAAGACAAAAAGTCACCTAGTTGTGGAGGCTGATACGATATACCTCCATCAGATATAGAAAAATCTCTTCCTTTCTCGAGCAAAGATTGCGATGCCAAAGAAACGATGTAAGCACCTTCGACTATAAGCTGAGAAAATGTTGTAAATATTAATCTATCTGCAAATGAATAATATGTAAAAAACGGAACCATATTAAATTCGGATAACGCTTGAGATAAAAAGCAGGCTAAAATTTCGTCGTTAAAAACATTGCACTCTTCATATATCATATCACCATATGAATCATATGTAAACGCTCCAAATTCATCCCTGACGGGCTTCTTACCATTAGACCTTAGTCTGCACTTCAAATACTTTAAAAGTACGTTTAAGCCATTCAGCTCTTCTTCTGAGAAGTCAAAACTGACTGCCTCTCCCAAAGAAACTGTGCCCGTTACAGCAGAAGAGGATGATGTTACGATAAAGTTAAAAGAATTTATAAGTTCTATGCCATCTATTGAGGCAGTCCAGGTGTCTTCATACACCCCTTTTTCCAATGAATCTTTAACGTAATAGCTATAAGAGTAGAGCCCTGTGTCTTTTTTTGTGACACCTTCAGATGTGCTAGAAACAAAAGTTGTTCCCTCTCCGTCTGATATAGCTACTGTAGGCATCTGAGATGCATCTTGAGGAAGCCCGTCGGTTCCATAGTACTGTATGCTTAGTTCTACGCTTTCACCTAATATAGCTGCGTCTCTGCTGTTTGACATTTCTTACCTCATAGTGCTTTTGCCCTTGGCACCGTTCCGCCGAAAGCATTATTGCTGGAACTTCTAGATACAATGAGATGCTCCAGTGTAGAGTACTCTTGACCGTCGACCTCAAAGGTAATTATAACTAGGTAATCTCCAACTTCTTGTGGCGTGTAGTTTAAATAATATAAAGAATATTCAGAATCTACATTTATCATATTCTTTGGAAAATCAACATCTTCGGATCCATCCGGCTTTATTATCTTCCTAACTTTTGCATTTTCAACATTAGATATAGGGATAAATCCTTCTGTGACCTGCAAGGGAATCTTAACTGTAGAACCCAGATTGTAATTTCCTGCCATAATATTAACTCACTTAAACTTAAACTCAATTTTATATAATTTAATTAATATAAAATTAAAACAACTAATCACTACCTGGAACGTATGATGCAAATAACGTATCTCCTGAAATTATAATACTAGAATAGTCATTATTTATAGTAAAAGTATCAGAAGTCTTACTCTCTATATCTTTTGATATCATCAAACCATTGTAATAGACCGCAAGAGATTCGCTCTTAAAATCTTCTTCTAAGTCAAAAGTAAGGGAGTTTGAGGATATTTGACCAGAAAGATCTTTTATTTTAACAGAAAGAGACGCCTGTATGTTATTAGTTATAGCCTTAACTTCTGTGTCTTCTAAAATCTGAGTCCTTACTTCTAGAGCTCCAGTTTCTGGGTTAATCACAGTATATCTAGATAAATAGGAGTTCGAATCGCTATTATATACAGCAGGTCTTTTTATTGATACGAAGCCCATAATACTTATACCTTAAAAATTATGCATGGAGGGCAAGCCCTCCATGCAATTTTTCAACTTAGATTACAGAGCGTAACTAAGAGTTACAAGATCGTCATCCAAGATATCTGCTTGATTCAAGTACAACTTAAATGCACTAGAAGAATCACTCAGCAAGATGACGCAATCCAACTGAAGGCTATCTCCGTTATTGGTAGAAGCGTTTGTTCCTGCCAAGAAATCTTCGATTGTTGCTTCACTCGCATTAGAGGCCAACTTTATTGAGCTCAACAGAATTCCATTCAAGAATACAGAGACTGGGTAGTTCTGTCTTCCGGGATCATCATTTGTGGCAGCTTTTGGGGCAGACATTCCAGCAAAGTGGTCTTCTCCGCCTGAATCAGCTTCAAGGAAGGACACCGGAAAGCTTCCATCGATATTTCCATCAGCAAGGCCAGATCCTGGGAATATCTCAGTTCTGAATGCTACGTCTACTGCGTTGCCAGCAGCTGTAAGTCCAGATCTAAAGTTGAATGCTCCAGTACCTGTAAACTGAGTCCAAGAAACTTCTGTGGTGCCAACGGTTATATCTCCATCATTTGTACAAACATATCCTTGATCACCACTTGCAGTACCCTGCTCTACGAACACGGCAGATCCAGAAAACTCATCAGCCTCATCCATATCTAAGGACCTAGACCATGCACCGGCAGCAGCAACGTAGATTCCGTTGTCTTCGCTATCAGTCTGAGCCTTAACAAGAACTCTGTCACCGGCGCCAATTGCGATTCCGTCTATAGTCTGGGAATCTCCAGACAAAGTAATGTTTGAATCGGTGGCAGCTTTAACGGATTCCTTCCAAGAAAGGCCTGCCGATAAAGCATCAACGTA
>Ga0181377_1000147_pt1 | contig 27345 bp, 36 predicted proteins | sample LowvirmetaG_9_FD_130160 | JGI IMG/M metagenome (GOLD analysis project Ga0181377, IMG submission 130160) | Marine viral communities from the Subarctic Pacific Ocean - Lowphox_13 viral metaG | ecosystem: Environmental > Aquatic > Marine > Oceanic | place: Subarctic Pacific Ocean | collected...
ATGGCTGTAATTTTACTTATCACAGCGGCTTTCTCAGAGATTTTTAGCGTCCAAAAAGGTTATTTAATCGATTTTTCATGGACTTTTGTATCACAGTTCATTGCAGGCTCTATTGCCTTCTATCTAAACTTTAGAAAACAGTTTAAATTACGTCAACAGATTAAAAAACAATTTGAACATTACTTAGATCCGAGACAAGTCAAACAGCTCCAGGACAATCCAGATCTATTAAAACTCGGTGGCGAAAAAAAATACTGCACATTTTTATTTACTGATCTTCGTGGTTTTACATCTTTGAGTGAAAAACTGCCACCAGAAGAAGTCACCGACATAATGAATAAAACTTTGACGGTCCAGGTAAACGCTGTGCAAAAATTAGGCGGTATGACAGATAAATTTATTGGGGACGCAGGCATGTTTATATTCGGAGCTCCTTTAGATCTTGAAGATCAAGAAACTAAAGCAGTCCAGGCTGCTATAGATATTCAAAAAGGTATAGCCGAGCTCAATAAAACTTTATCTACACCAGTCCAGGTGGGCGTCGGAACCCAGTCTGGATTTGCAGTGATTGGAAATATGGGATCGGATACTCGGTTTGATTATTCGGCAATCGGTGATCCTGTAAATACAGCTGCAAGATTAGAGTCGGCAACCAAAGAAGTTGGTGTAGATATTTTAATTGGGCAAGAAACTGCAAAAAATTGCAAACTTGTGTTAAAGTCTCTAAAACCTATTAAAGTAAAAGGTAAAAAAGACGAACTTAAGATATGGACGGTATAAATGAGTAAAGTATTATTTGGAGTAATAGGAGTTCTTATTTTGATTAGTGGTTTTCTCTACACGCAGAATAAAAATCTTGTAAGTATAAATCAAGCGTATGAATTACGAGACGTTGAACAAAAACAAGCAATAGAATCTTTGCAAAACGATTTTGCATTACAAACACAGGGGTTAATAGATTTACAATCTAAAACTCAAGTAATTCAAAATGAAATGAATAGATATTTAGATATTTTCAAAAGACATAACCTTACAAAATTAGCTGCTGCAAAGCCAGGGTTAATAGAACCAAGAGTTAATAAAGCCACTAAGGAGGTATTTGATGGCATTGAACAAGACAGTCGCAGTATTGACAATCTTGATGATGGCTTGCAGTTGCAGTCTGATTCCAACTAAAAAGGTTGAAATAATATCAAAGCCTGTTGAACGTACAATCGTTCAACCAATACTACCAAGAGAAATAGATCTAAAAGAACCTTATTGGTATGTAGTATCTGCACAAAACTTAGATGAATTTTTGTTGCAAATAGAAAAAGACCAAGGCCAGGTTGTTTTTTTTGCAATGTCTGTGCCCGATTACGAACTTATGGCCTACAACATGCAAGAACTAAAAAGATACATAAATGAACTAAAAGAAGTTGTCGTGTATTATAGAAAAGTAACAACAAAACAGGAAAAAGAAAATGAGTAAAGCACCAGATGCGTTTGTATATAATTGCCAACTAGACAGAGTGATCGACGGTGACACTTTTGACTGCATAATAGATCTTGGTTTTGATGTTAAACTGCACAAACAAAGAGTACGTTTAAGTGGTATAGATACTCCAGAATCTAGGACTAGAGATTTAGCAGAAAAGAAACTAGGTCTTGCTGCCAAAGAAAGATTAAAAGAACTGTGCGTTGGAAAATTTAAAATAAAATCACTTGGCAAAGGAAAGTACGGCAGAATATTAGGAATCCCTTATGATGAAAATGGTAAAGATATTTGTAAAATACTTATTGAAGAAGGCCATGCGGTCGAATATCACGGCGGAAAAAAAACTACAGTCTGGGGAGACTATTAATATGAAAATATCAAAAGAAGGTTTATCGTTAATCAAAAAATTTGAAGGATGCGAATTAAAAGCATATCACTGCGCTGCGGGCGTTCCTACAATCGGGTATGGATCTACTCATGGTGTATCTATGGATATGGAGATTACCCAAGAAGAAGCTGACGAATTGTTAATGAAAGACGTGGCTAAGTTTGAAGAAGCTGTCACTAGAGCAGTAAAAGTTCCCTTAGAGCAAAATCAATATGATGCAATTGTCTCCTGGACTTTTAATTTAGGGCCATCAAATTTGAGTAGTTCAACCATGCTTCGTGTTTTAAACGAAGAAAAATATGACGAAGTTCCAGCACAAATTAAACGCTGGAATAAGGCTGGCGGGAAGACACTCCAGGGACTTATTAGAAGAAGGGATGCGGAAGCCTTACTATTTGAGGGTAAGGAATGGCACGAAGTATAGCGATATGTAATACTACACCTAGGCGTAATACGCTTAGAGCTGAGTTGCATAAAATATCGTCGCTACCTTGTTTCTCAGCTCGTTTATGAGTGAAGTATCTTTTAAAGATTTTGATATTTTATCTGAGCAAGACAAGGCTGAGGCTGTTGCCTTGTTGCATAGATATGATCAATTAGAAAAACAAGATGGTTGTCAGCAAGACTTTATAACTTTTATAAAACACATGTGGCCCGACTTTATTGAAGGATCCCATCATAAAATTATTGCTGAAAAATTTAACAAAATTGCTGATAATAAACTTAAAAGATTAATAGTTTGCTTACCGCCTAGACACTCAAAGTCTGAGTTTGCATCAACTTTTTTTCCTGCCTGGATGATGGGCAGACGTGGTAATTTAAAAATTATACAAACAACTCATACAGCTGAACTAGCTGTAAGATTCGGCCGTAAAGTAAGAAACATAATAGACAGCGAAGATTATCAACATGTTTTTCCAGATCTCCAGCTACAAGCAGATAACAAATCAGCTGGCCGTTGGACAAGTAACCAAGAAGGTGAGTTCTTTGCAGCTGGTGTTGGTGGTGCTATTACAGGTCGTGGTGCGGATCTATTGATTATTGATGATCCACATTCAGAACAAGATGCACTGTCACCCAAGGCATTAGAATCAGCTTACGAGTGGTACACATCTGGTCCACGACAGCGTCTGCAACCTGGTGGAATTATAGTGATAGTAATGACCAGATGGAGCACAAAAGATCTGGTTGGTAAAGTTCTTAATAAACAAGGCGATGAAAACGCAGATCAGTGGGAAGTAGTAGAGTTTCCTGCTATTTTACCCGATTCAGAAAAACCTTTATGGCCAGAGTTTTGGAAAAAAGAAGAACTACTCGGTGTTAAAGCCTCATTACCTATATCTAAATGGAATAGTCAGTGGATGCAAAATCCAACAGCTGAGGAAGGATCTATAGTTAAAAGAGAATGGTGGAATAGATGGGAAGATGTAGATGTGCCATCTTATTCTTATGTAATACAAAGTTATGACACAGCTTTTTCTAAAAAAGAAACAGCCGACTATTCAGCTATAACAACCTGGGCAATATTTAATAGAGGTGACGAACAAAACGATGAAATCATACTTTTAGATGCGAAAAGAGTACGTTTTGACTTTCCAGAGCTTAAAAAACTCGCTCTTGAAGAATACAGATACTGGGAACCAGATTGTGTTTTGATTGAAGCAAAAGCCTCTGGAACACCGCTTACTCACGAACTCAGACGTATGGGCATACCTGTTACTTCATACTCACCGAGCAGAGGACAGGACAAAGTAGCCAGGATGAATAGTGTTGCACCTATATTTGAGTCTGGAATGGTATGGGCACCAGAAGATGATTTTGCAGAAGAGGTTATTGAAGAAATGGCATCATTTCCATTCGGTGATTATGACGACTTTTGCGATAGTGCTACAATGGCTTTAATGCGTTTCCGTCAAGGTGGTTTTATATCATTACAAGAAGACTACCAGGATGAAATTAAGTTACTAAAAAAGAACAGGACGGTTTATTATTAAGACATACGCAACAACTTTTGAGTGGGATGGTATTGAATATTCTGGACCACTAATACATGCAGAAGATTTTACACAAGCTAAAATCATAGCAGAATACCACGGCCTTTTGATTGATGGCGAATTAGAGGCTATTATAGGAACAGAAGTGGAGCTGAAAGCAGATCCACGAAACAGGGTGTTACATTAATTATGGCTATAGATAAATTAGGAACAAACGAAGATCCAGATATAAAAGTCCAGGGATCTTCTGTAGAAATCGTACCAGATACTACAAGAGACGAACAAATTGCAGCAGCAGCACAAATTTTGGTTGATGATGAAGAAATACTTTTAGATCAAGAAATACAACAAGAGTTAGCACCACAAATGAGTTTTGATGCTAATTTAGTAGACTTTATAGATGAAATCACACTTGATAAAATAGCAAGCGATTTACTTAGTTCAATTAGAGGCGATAAACAATCAAGATCTGAATGGGAAAAAACATACACAGATGGACTTAAATACTTAGGTATGAAGTTTGATGAAACCAGATCGCAACCTTTTGAGGGATCCTCTGGTGTGGTGCACCCAATTTTGGCAGAAGCTGTAACTCAGTTCCAGGCCCAGGCCTACAAGGAAATGTTGCCAGCAAAAGGACCAGTAAAAACAGAAATCGTTGGTGCTCGTACTATTGAGACTGAAAACCAAGCTGAACGTGTCCAAGAGTTTATGAATTATTACATAATGAATAAAATGGATGAATATGATCCAGAGCTTGATCAAATGCTTTTTTATTTACCGTTAGCTGGTTCTTGTTTTAAGAAAGTTTATTTTGATTTTGTTTTAAATAGAGCTGTATCTAAATTTATAGCTCCAGAAGATCTTATTGTTCCTTATGAAGCAGCTGACATGAGTTCAGCTGAAAGAATTACACATTCTATAACTATGTCTGCGAATGAAATTAAAAAACAGCAAGTATCTGGGTTTTATGCAAATGTCGACATAGGATCTGGCGGCATATCAGAAGATATGAATGATATAGATGAAGCAATAGATGAAATACAAGGCATATCACCCTCTTATAAAGAAAACAGAAACAGAACCGTTTATGAAGTACATACAGTATTAGATATAGAAGGTTTTGAAGACATTGACCAAGGTGGTGAACCAACTGGCCTTAAATTACCTTACATAGTAACTATTGAAGAAGACTCTGAACAAGTTTTATCTATAAGAAGAAATTATGTAGAAACAGATCCATTCAAAAACAAAATTAATTATTTTGTGCAGTATAAATTTTTACCTGGACTTGGTTTTTATGGTTTAGGTTTATCACACATGATCGGCGGACTTTCAAAAGCATCAACATCTATATTAAGACAGCTTATTGATGCTGGTACTCTTGCTAATTTACCAGCTGGTTTTAAAGCAAGAGGCATGAGGATCCGAGACGAGGATGATCCATTACAACCAGGTGAATTTAGGGATATAGACACTACGGGTGGATCTCTTAGAGAAAATTTAATACCGCTACCAATAAAAGAGCCAAGCAATGTTTTAATGCAATTACTCGGTATTTTAGTAGATTCTGGCAAGCGTTTTGCTGCTATAGCAGACATGAATGTCGGTGACATGAATCAAGCTATGCCAGTAGGTACAACTGTCGCTTTACTTGAGCGTGGCACCAAAGTAATGAGTGCTATTCATAAAAGATTACATTACGCACAAAGAATAGAGTTTGGATTGCTTGCAAAAGTATTTAGTGAGTATTTACCTCCTGTTTATACTTATCAAGTTGGTTCTGGACCAGGTGAAGTAAAACAACAAGACTTTGACGATAGAGTAGACATAATACCAATTTCAGATCCTAATATTTTTTCACAAAGCCAAAGAGTGACCTTAGCTCAAGAACTTTTACAGATGGTTCAGTCAAATCCAGAAATACATGGTCCTTTAGGTATATATGAGGCTTACAGAAGAATGTATGCAGCTCTTGGTGTAGATAATGTTGATGCTTTGTTACAACCACCGCCAGATAATACGCCGAAACCACAAGATGCAGGTTTAGAAAATGCTGGTTTATTAATGGGACAACCTGCCCAGGCTTTTCCAGAACAAAATCATCAAGCGCATTTAGATACGCACAAAAGTTTATTTTTGACTACTATTGTAAAAGAAAGTCCGCAGGTGCAAGCGCTTATAATTTCTCACTGTATGCAACATTTACAATTTATGGCCATGCAGCAAGCACAAGAACAAATGCCTCCAGAAATACAACAACAAATACAACAAATTCAAGGACAAATGCAACAAGTTTCCCCAGAGGAAGCGCAACAAATTCAACAACAAATACAAATGATTACAGAACAATTTAGTGCTCAGATTATGGCTCAATTAGCTAACGAGTTCTTGCAATCCATTGGTATGGGATCTGGTGAGGATCCGTTAGTGGATATAAGAAACCGTGAATTAGATCTTAAAGATAAAGAGCTTAATATGGAATCTGAGCAGTTTGTAGCCAAACAAGGTCAAAGACAACAAGAAAAAATGATGGACGGACAATTGCAACAAGAAAGGATAAATGTGCAAAAAGAAATAGCAGATGATAAACTTGGAGTTGCTTTAGATAGACTTAAACAAAATGCTGATTTAAAGTTATTTGAATTAGAAAATAAAATTCGGGGAATATTATGACAACATCTTACAAACTAGAAGCACAAAAAAAATTAAAAGCTGAAAAAAAACAATTGCGTGAGCAAGAAGCCATGGAATTAAAACAACAACAAGAGGCAGAAGATAAAGCACACCAAGAAAATATGGCTAGAATTAAAAAAAAGATAGCAATTATTAATGGTGAGGCACCTGTAGAAGAAAAAAAAGTTGTAAAAACAACAACAGCTGTAAAAAAAACAACAGTAAAAAAACCAGTTGCAAATAAAAAAACAACAACCAAAAAAGCAACAAAGAAAAAAACTAAATAGATTATGGATGAAATAGCTGTTATAGACAGTATCAAAAAATCAATCTCCCAAAGAGAACAGCAGATACAAGAAACTTTAATGTCTGGTGGACTAAAAGATATTGAACATTATAAATATTTGCAAGGAGAGCTCAGTGCTTTATACTATATTGCAAACGAAATAAGTGATATGGGAAAAAATATATGACGAATATTAAGGAAAATAACGTAATGGCTAAAAAGGTAGCAGAAGCATACGTTGAACCAGACTCGGTGGTTTTAGATCCAGAAAAATTAGATCAATCAATTTTGGATCGTATGCCGCAACCAACTGGCTGGAGAATGTTGGTGCTACCATACGCAGGTAAAGCCAAAACAGAAGGCGGAATCATTCTTACAAAACAAACAACAGATCGTGAAGCCTTATCGACAGTTGTAGCTTATGTGGTTAAAAAAGGACCTTTAGCTTATAACAACAAAGAAAGATACGGAGATTCACCCTGGTGTGAAGAGAAGCAATGGGTTTTAATCGGACGCTACTCTGGTTCGAGATTTAAACTTGAGGACGGTGCAGAGGTTCGCATCATCAATGATGATGAAGTGATTGCCACCATACTTAATCCAGATGATATAGTGAGCTTATGACGATACAAGAACAAAATCAAATTCAACCAGAGGTTGAGGATATTGAGGTAGAAGTTACTGAATCACAAGAGGTTTCTAATGAGGCTTCAAGCGACGACGAACTAGAAAATTACACTAAAGGTGTATCAAAAAGAATAAACAAACTGAATGAGAGAAAAAGAGCTGCCGAAGAAAAAGCAGCTGCACTAGAGGCTGCTTTACAGCAAAGAGAACAAGAAGTGCATGCTTATTACAACCAAGCAGTTCAATCTCAAAATAGTTTATTAGCAAAAGAAGAAGAAACCATTAATTTAAAAGAGCGTGAAGCTAATGAGTTGTATAAAAAAGCTCATGGTGCAGGCGATGCTGAACTTATGTCAAAAGCTGACAGTTTAAAAAATGAAGTTTCTATTCAAAAAGAAAAAGTAAGAATTGCTAAACAGAGATCTGAACAGAGTTATGCTCAGTCACAGCAAAATTACTATCAACAACCTGCACAAGAACAACAAGTCCAGGTACAACCAACTCAAGAGGCTTTAGAGTGGAAGTCAAAAAATAATTGGTTTGGTGAAGAACCAGAGGCTACACAATACGCTCAATATACCCATGTAAATTTGGTTAATGAGGGTTTTGAGCCAGATTCAAATGAATATTATAACGAGTTAAATAATAGAGTTTATAAAGTTTATCCAGATCTTAGATCTGATAATGCTGAACAAAGTGAGGGCAGGCCCGCTGTGCAAAGAGTCGCCTCCACTTCCCCAGGAAGTCGGCAAAAAACACAAGGCAAAAAGAACGGTGTGCAATTTTCAAAAAATGAAGTTGACAGACTCCGTGGACTAAAGCCACATGGCATGACAGAAGATGCCTGGCTAAAATCCGTTGCTAAAGAAAAACAACGCATTGCATCTAGGGAGGCAAAATGACAACTGAAAAAGAAATAACACAAACCAGAAATTCTCGTGAGTCCGAGCAGCACGCTAAAAATACTCGTAGACAACCATGGCGACCAGTAAGAAAACTAGAAACACCTCCACCACCAGAAGGATACGAATATCGTTGGATAAGAGAATCCATGCTTGGTCAAGAGGATAAAGCTAACGTAAGTAGAAGAATTAGAGAAGGATGGGAACTCGTAAGAGGAACTGATCTCCCTAGTGAATTTTCTTACCCTACAGCTGACGAAGGAAGACATGCTGGTCTTGTTTATAGTGAAGGCTTGCTATTAGCAAAAATACCTACCGAAACCAAAGAAGAACGTAATGCTTATTACGAAGATCAAACCCGCCTTAAAAAAGAGGCTTTAGACAATAATATGTTTACAGAATCTAGGAGAGACGGCAGGTACGTTAAGTATGATGCAGATAGAAAGTCTAATGTTACTTTTGGAAAAAAGTAATTAAAATAGGAGAATATAAAAATGGCTAATAAAGATAGCGCATTTGGATGTAAACCTGTTCGTATGATGAGCGGAGCACCCTATTCTGGTGGACAATCCAGATATAGAATTGCTAGTGGAGCAACAACACCAATATTCCAAGGCGACTTGGTAACACAGCTAACTGGCGGTGTAATTGGTAGACATGCAGCTTCTGGTACTGTTCCAATTGTCGGAGTGTTTAACGGTGTTCAATACACTGATCCAACATCTGGCGAACAAGTGTTTAAAAACTATTATCCTGGAAGCATCGCTGCTTCTGATATAATAGCAAGCGTCGTTGATGATCCCAACGTAGTTTTTGAAATTCAAGGAGACGCAGCAATGCCTGTGGCCGACTTGTTTGGAAATTTCGAAATCGTTGATGGTTCACCAGTTGGCGATACCTCGTCTGGGATTTCTAACACTGAAATTGGTGTGAGCACTGGTAATACCACTGCTACATTGCCTTTAAAAGCGTTAGACATATCACAGGATCCAGAAAACGATGATGTTTCATCATCAAATACTAACGTACTTTGTGTCATACAGAATCATATCTGTGGACAAAAAAGTGCTGGTTTAGCATAAGGAGGCTAAAATAAAATGGCAATTTCAAGAGCACAATTAGCGAAAGAGCTAGAGCCTGGTCTAAACGCACTTTTTGGGATGTCCTATGATTCCTACGAGAGAGAATATGAAGATATTTTCGTTATCGAGGATTCAAATAGAGCATTTGAAGAAGAGGTTTTAGTAACTGGATTCGGTTCAGCACCACTTAAGTCTGAGGGACAAGGGGTTCAATTTGATAACGCGTCTGAAAGTTACAGCGCACGTTACACGCATGATACGATTGCGTTAGCGTTTGCTTTAACAGAAGAAGCAGTCGAAGACAACCTTTACGATTCTTTAGGTAAAAGATACGTTAAAGCATTAGCAAAATCTATGGCTAACACCAAAGAGGTTAAAGGCGCTGATGTTTTAAACAATGCTTTCTCATCTAGCTTCACAGGAGGCGATGGAGTATCACTTATTAACACTGCCCACACACTATCTGGTGGTGGAACAGCTGCGAACAGAGCTACTACTATGGCTGACTTAAATGAGGCTTCATTAGAAGACGCATTGATTGATATTTCAACTTTCACGGATGATAGAGGTTTAACTATTTCTGTCCAAGCTGACAAACTTGTGGTTCCACCACAGTTAGTGTTTGTAGCTGACAGAATCTTAAACTCTCAGCAAAGATCTGGTACAGCTGATAATGATCTAAACGCAATTAAAAACACTGGGGTTTTACCTGGTGGCTATAGCGTCAACCATTATCTTACTGATCCAGATGCTTTCTTCATCCTTACATCTGTAAATAGTGCAGGCGAAGGTCTAAAAATGTTCCAAAGATCTCCAATGGAGACTTCAATGGAACCAGACTTTTCTACTGGCAATATCAGATATAAAGCGAGAGAGAGATATTCATTCGGTTTCTCTGATTGGAGAGGAATCTACGGATCTCAAGGTGCATAATTTGAAGTCGTAATACACTTTATTACTCAGTATTACAATTTAAAGGGCCTTAACTGGCCCTTTTTTTTGCCTAAAATAAATCAATATATTATGTGTAAATAGTTGCAATTAGTTGCATATTTTAGTATATTAGTTATGTGGGAATTGAAATTAAAAACAAAAACGGAGGCAAGAATGGCTAATTATGTAGTAAGTAGTAATGACATTATTGATGCAGCATGCACCAATGATGGCAAAGTATGTGAAAAATGTGGTGGTGACGCAGCTGGAGGTAACAACAAAATCCAGTTCTGTTACGACAAAGTTCTTTGCGAACCATGTGGTGAGATCTTCATGGAAGAAAAGAAACAAGATCTTTTAAAAATGATAAAAGAAGGAGGGTTAGATTAATGAAATTAATAACTAAAGAAATTATGAAGAAGCTCAAAAGATCTGGAGCAAGACCTGTGCCTGTTACTATGACAGGTAATGATATAAAACCAGTGTTGAAATTATTTAATCCAGTGGGAGCTCAGACTTGGTTGATAGCAGCGATTGCAGAAGATGAAGACACTATGTATGGCCTTTGTGATCTTGGGTTTGGTTATCCAGAGCTGGGTTATGTAAGCCTAAGTGAAATAGAAAATCTTGATTTACCTTTTGGTTTGAAGATTGAAAGAGATACTTGGTGGGAGCCAGAAAAGACTTTACAAGAATATTACAACGATGCAAAGGAGGCAGCATAATGGAATATAAATCAAGTGATGATGTGATAAAAGACTTAATGCCAAAGGTTATTAAGTTGGTAAGACAAACAGCATACGTTGATCCAAATGATCCAAGAGCTACTAACGCAGATGTTCTTGGAATAATTGTGGCCAAGTATTTAAAATGGGATGGTGCAGACATTATGGAAACAATGCAATCAGCTCTGGAAGATGCCAACTACCACACACTAAACGAAAAATTGTTAGAAACATACAAGGATTGGGAGAACGAAGATCCTGGTGAACTTGACTGGAATAACACAGCCAGTCCTGCACATTATTAAAGGAGTAATAAATAATGATACCAATAAATAGAATATTTGTTGACATGGACGGAGTCTTAGCTGACTTCGTCCAGGGCGTTCAAGGGCCAAAGTATTTGAATGGCCCTTTGACTGACAACTTGTATGACGACAATAAAATTGCACTTAGTAATAAAGGCCTATTTAAAGATTTGCCGCCTATGACTGATATGCAAGATCTGATTGACGGTATTAAAGATACTGGTATTTACTGGGAGATCCTAACTTGTACTGGTGAGCTGAACAGAAAAAAAGTAGCACAAGACAAAACCACATGGATCAGAGAACATGTAGATCCAGGAGTAGTAATTACTTGTACTTTCAAAGGTGAGCAAAAAGCAGCCTATGCAAAACCTGGTTCTGTACTTATTGACGACAGGCCTAAAAACATAAACGCCTGGATCGATGCAGGTGGTATAGGTATTCTCCACACCAATGCAGCTGACACTATTGCGCAGCTGCAAGATCTAATAAACTAGGTTCCTAGTTGCACAAATAACATCCAAAAGGTATTATCGATACTGTACTTATGAATGTTGCGGACATGGTGTTCGCAATGGCTAATTAAAAGGAGGCTGTTTATGACTACGCATTTTACCTCTGGCGTTACCAACGTCAGTTCAACTGGGTCCGAAGGACTCGTAAAGCAACCGAGCAAGCACAAGTATCACGATTACTTTAATGATTTTGATACATACCTAGCTTCGGATTGGACTATTACAACAACTGAGGATGGCACAGGATCCGCAACTGAGGCATTAGCTGACGGCGATGGTGGTTTACTATTAGTAACCAACGCAGCTGGAGACAATGACCATGACTTTTTCCAACTTGTAAAAGAAGGCTTTAAATATGAAGCTGGAAAACAACTCGGATTCTACTCCAGGTTTAAAACAAACGACGCTACTCAATCTGATATTGTTTGTGGTTTACAAATAACCGACACAACACCATTAGATGTTTCAGATGGTGTTTTCTTTATTAAAAGCGACGGATCTACAACTATTTCTTTTGTAGTAGAAAAAAATGGTACGCAATCTACTTTAGATCTACCAAATGCTGTTGCAGATGATACTTTTATGACTGTTGGTTATTTATATAATCCTAAAGATCAAAAGTTTCATGTTTATCAAAACAATGTATTAGCTGGCACGGTAGTCAACACTAATGCACCAGATGATGAAGAATTAACAGTTAGCTTTGGTATTCAAAATGGAGCAGCAGCTGCAAAGACTATGACAATAGACTATGTACACGCTCTAAAAGAACGTACTAGCTCAACTGAACTTTAAGGAGTAAAACATGGCTGACGCAGTAACTTCACAAACCATTCAAGATGGTGAGAAAACCGCGATTTTAAAATTTACCAATGTGTCTGACGGCACTGGTGAGTCGGCTGTAAAAAAAGTAGATGTCTCTGCGCTTACTAAAAATAGCGCAGGGCAAACTTGTACTTCTGTATCGGTAGCAAGAATATATTGGGCAACAGTTGGAATGAGCGTCAAATTAGAGTTTGATGCGTCTACCAATGTCCTGCTTCTTGGCTTGCCTGCTGATAGTACGGGTGATGAATATTATGATCTATTTTCTGGTATTCCTAATAACGCTGGATCTGGCGTTACTGGTGATATTGATTTTACAACGACCTCCCATTCAAGTGGCGATAGCTACTCGATCATATTGGTACTTAATAAAAACTATTAAGAATGGCGGTAACAAAGCCTAAAAAAAAAGCTAAACCAATAGCTAAAACAGTAGGCAAAGGCGGTAATTACCGCTCTACCAAAAGTGGAGCGGGAATGACCAAAAAGGGTGTTGCTGCTTATCGTAAGAAGAATCCTGGATCTAAACTTAAAACAGCTGTAACAGGAAAAGTTAAAAAAGGAAGTAAGGCCGCAAAAAGACGTAAATCTTATTGTGCAAGATCCGCAGGACAATTAAAGAAGAGTTCAGCAAAAACCAGGAATGATCCTAATTCAAGAATACGTCAAGCAAGACGTAGATGGAAGTGTTAAATGGCAGATAAAAAATCTAAAACACCAAGCAATGTAACAAATCCTAGTTTGTACTCTAGGGTTAAGTCTGAGGCTAAACGTAAATTTGACGTGTATCCGAGTGCTTATGCAAATGCCTGGTTAGTAAAAACATATAAAAAACGCGGTGGTGGCTACAAAGGTGCCAAAAAAGCTGCAACAGGTGGAGAAATGAGTAAATTAAAACCAATACCAACAGATAACAAAGGACTTAAAAAGTTACCAAGTAAAGTAAGAAACAAAATGGGTTTCATGCGTAACGGTGGTGAAGTAATGATGGTCCAGGGCAGAGGCTGTGGAGCTATGATGCAAAACAAGCGCAAGAAGACCAAAGTACCTAGAAGTTAATAATGAGTCTGACCAAATGGTTTAAAGAAGATTGGGTTGATATTGGATCTCCTAAAAAAGGTGGGGGTTTTAATAAATGCGGTAGATCTAAACAAAAAAAAGACGCTAAAAGAAAATATCCAAAATGCGTACCAGCTGCTAAAGCTGCAAGCATGACCAAGTCAGAAAAGAAATCAGCAGTAAGTCGTAAACGAGCTAAAAAACAAGGCGTTGGTGGTAAGCCAACAAATGTAAAAACTTTTGCCGCAAAAGGTGGTAAGATAATAAAAAGTTCAAACATGGGATTGTTTGGAAGGAGTTAAAATGAAAGGAACGAAATATATGGCTAATGGAGGCGGTATGAAAGGGACTAAATATAAGTCCATGGGTGGTGGTATGAAAAGCACCAAAGGTTTCTCCAAAGGCGGAGCTGCTTTGCAAAGCGAAATGAAAGCTAACCCTGGTATGGGCAACATGCCTAAATCAATAATGATGAAACTAGGTGGAGCTGTCAAAGGAACTAAATACAAAGCCAAAGGCGGCAAAGTTTAGATTTTAAATATTAAATAAGGTGGCGTATTTAATATCAAATATCCCGCAGTTTAAATGCTGGGTACGAAAAGAATTTACAACCAACCATCAACATGGTCATGGTGAATATTTGCATGCTTTGGCATTTGCAGTTAATACAATCCCAGACAGATCTTTGTCCTTTCAAGTTGTTTTTACTGGTTGTGAAACGGATTTTGAAGGTTATCCCGACGAAAACGTACACGGTGGAGCTATGTGGGCCAGGATGCCTATACAAGCTCTTGTTGGCGACATACCTTTACCAGAGTGGCCAAAGCCAATGGAAGATCATTTAGCACAACCTTGGGATTGCTTAAGTCACGATCATAGCGTAGTCATACTTGACAGAGTAAGCTCAAGTCCTTGGTATTGTAAAATAGATGGCGATTTTTATATGGGTAAATATTTATTTACAGTCGATTATACCGATAATTCTATTGCAGATGATCCTGCTCAACATAAACAGTCACATGTGTTATATTTGACGGATGCTGGTGAATATACTGGTAATTTTGTAGCTCTACCTAATAATAGAGTTAGAGCAACCAATCCAGCTTTATGGAGAACAGGTGAAGGCGCACCAGATTTTGCACCATCACAATGGATCCATTCTGCTGAGGCACACGAGAGTTATACAGATCCAGTCAAGACATTTGACAATTTGTATGCCTCAGACGAAGATAGAGAGTAATTATGGCATTATCTGGAAGCAAAGACTTTGAATTAGATGTAGCGGATTACGTTGAAGAAGCGTTTGAGCGTTGTGGCCTTGAACTTCGTACTGGCTATGATCTTAAAAGCGCAAACAGAAGTCTGAACTTGATGCTTGCAGAGTGGGCCAACAGAGGCCTAAACCAATGGACTGTTAAAGAAAAAACAGTTGCTATGGTTCAAGGAACTAGCACATATAATATAGACAGCACTAATGCTACAGCTCCGATCGATGTTTTAGATGTTTACATAAGAGAAACTCAAGGATCCGAAACAACAGATCTTCCCATGACCAGATTAAGTAGAGCTGAGTATTCGCACATAACAACAAAATCAAGCACAGGTAAGCCAAATCAATTTTTGATAGATAAGCAAACCACGCCAACATTAACAGTATGGCCCGTACCAGATAAAACTAGCACCTATACGGTTTACATGAATGTTCTTACAAGAATGGATGATGCCGACGCTGGTGCAAATACCATGGACATGCCATTTAGGTTTTATCCATGTTTAGCAGCTGGCCTAGCCTATTACATTTCATTGAAAAGAGCTCCAGATAGAACCAGCATGTTAAAAAGTTTATACGAAGAAGAGTTCCAAAGAGCTTTATCTACAGACGAAGACAGAGCATCATTTAGAGTATCGCCTAGTCTGAGGAGTTATAACAACGCATAATGGCTTTTGCATCTGGTAAATTTTCTTATGGCATTTGTGATATATCTGGTTTCAGATATAAGCTCCAGGATATGCGTAAAACTTGGGATGGCTTATTAGTCGGCCCAGATCAGTGGGATCCTAAGCATCCACAGTTAGAACCAAAACCAGCTCCAGATGATCCACAAGCTGTAAAAAATGCTAGACCAGATAAAGCTGACGATAATTCAAAATTTTTAGTTTATACTAATGTTGGAGACGGTAAGCTGGGAACAGTTCTTACAACTTTTTCAGTTACAACAAACGTAGGCGAGGTAACGGTGACAACATGAGTTTTACATACAGCACACTAAAGACTGCAATACAAGATTATTTGGAAGTATCCGAAACTACATTTACAAATGAATTACCAACTTTTATTCAAGAAGCTGAGGATCGTATATTTTCATTTGTTCAATTACCAGAACAAAGAAAAAACGTCCAGGGCACAGTGACCACTGGCAACAGATTCCTGGCTACACCAACAGATTTCTACGCTCCTATGAGTTTGGCTGTAATAAGCTCAAGCACATACGATTACTTAGACTTTAAACATCCATCATTTATTAAAGAATATTCACCTGGCACTACAAGGGCCAAACCGAAATATTACTCATTATTTGACGATGCGGCATTTGAAGTTTCACCTATACCCGATTCGGACTATACGATTGAACTTCATTATTTACATAAACCAGTCTCATTGACTGCTGGTAGCGACTCTGGCACGACATTCTTATCCACAGACTATTCTGACGCTTTGTTGTATGGTTCTTTGGTTGAGGGTGCAATTTTTCTTAAAGAGCCATCTGACGTTATTATGCAGTTAGAGGGACGCTTTAAGGAGGCGGTGGCCAGAATGAAAAATACATCCGAAGGTCGTGGAACACGCGACGAATACAGATACGATTCAGTCCGCTCTAGCATAAGCTAATGAGCGTAATAGAAAACTTAGAGGGCAAGAAAATTGCTCTAATAGGACTTGGCATATCACAAGTTGATTTTGCTATTGGTTTACAAAACGGCAGGAAGTGGGACGAGGTCTGGTGTATTAACTCAGCTGCATCCACATATCCATGCGATAGAATATTTATGTTAGATCCTGCAAGTAGATTTTTTGATAGTAATGATGCTGGACATCAAACCTCTGTTATGTGTAGGGTTTTACAAGAAAATGACGCGCCTGTTTACACTTGCGAATTAGATACAAGAATAAAAAATCCAGTAATGTATCCGCTAGAAGATGTTTGCAACTCAACAAAGTGTGCATATCTAAACAATACAGTAGCTTATGCAATAGCTTTTGCTTTGCATAATAAAGTCAGACAGTTAGATTTATTTGGTATTGATTTTTCTTACAAAGAAAACATGCACTTTGCAGAAGCTGGTAGAGCTTGTGTAGAGTTTTGGATTAGCAAGTGTATGGCAGCTGACATACTGATTGGTATTAGCGGCAGATCTACAGTATTAGATTCAAACGTGCCAGCAAATGAAAAGCTGTATGGTTTTCATAGACTAGATAAACCATTAGTTGCGATACCGCATGAAGGTAAATTTATTATTGGACCATACGATGAAATTAATGATCAACTGGAAGAACATGGTTTAAAAATAAATGAAGATGTTGCTCCACCAGAACCCTACAAAGGATGAGTGTAAAAAGCGATTTTGCGTTAGGTAGTGTAGGTATAACAACTACTGAAAACAAAGGGCATGATCCAGAATTTTGGGCCGCTCAGGCTACAAAGAAAATATGCGACTATTCTAAGTCTGCTCCAGAGCATATCAAACAGCAGGCTTTGGCTTTTCAAAATCAAGTTTATACTGTAATCTTACATAGTATGAAAAATGCAATTAAGTCGCAAAATACGACTTATGCAAATTTATTAGAAAAACAAGGCCACAGCGACATGGCTAAAATATTAAAGGAGCTATAATGGCAATAACATCGGCAATATGTACAAGTTTTAAACAAGAGCTTTTAGTGGGCACTCACAACTTTACAGCATCAAGTGGCAACTCTTTTAAGTTAGCTTTGTATACCAGCTCGGCTACACTAGGAGCTGGCACAACTGCATTTACAACAACTGGACAGGCTAGTGGTACTAACTATAGTTCTGGAGGATCAGCATTAACAAATGTAACACCAGTAACTTCTGGTACTACTGCTTTGTGTGATTTTGCAGATTTAACTTTTAGTAATGCAACCGTAACAGCAAGAGGATGTCTAATATATAACGACACAAATTCTGATAAAGCTGTTGCAGCTATAGATTTTGGCGGCGACAAAACATCTACAGCTGGAGATTTTACGATTGTTTTTCCAAGTGCTACAGCAACTGGTGCAATTATAAGATTAGCTTAATAGTAGCAATGTTTACATTAAATTATGCCGCTATCAAAACTAAATTTTAAGCCTGGGATCAATAAGGAAGAAACCGATTACGCAAACGAAGGTGGTTGGGTTGACGGCGATAAAATTAGATTTAGAAAAGGCCGCGTAGAAAAAATAGGTGGCTGGGAAAAACTAACATCGGACACCATTATCGGATCTGTAAGAGGATTACATTCCTGGATTTCTTTAGAAGGCAGCAGGTACTTAGGATTAGGCACTACAAATAAATATTATGTTGAAGAGGGTGACGCTTATAATGATGTCACGCCTATAAGAAAAACAACTACAAATGCAGCTACCTTTGCAGCAACTAATGGATCTTCCACACTTACAGTTACAGATGCTGGCCATGGTGCTGTTAATGGTGATTTTGTAACTTTTTCAAGTGCTGTTAGTCTAGGTGGAAATGTTATAGCAGCAGCATTAAATCAAGAGTATCAAATTGATCTTGTAACAGGCACTAATACATATCAAATAACTGCTAAGGATACTTCTGGTATAACAATAACTGCAAATGCAAGTGACTCTGGTAATGGCGGATCTTCAACAGATGCTGTTTATCAAGTTAATTCTGGTTTAAATTTTTATGTGCAATCAACTGGTTGGGGTGTAGGCACCTGGGGTGCTGGAGGCTGGGGATCCTCAACTGCAATTTCAGCTTCAAACCAATTGCGTTTATGGACACACGATAACTACGGAGAAGATTTAATTATTAATCCAAGAGGCGGTGGAATTTACAGGTGGGTTGAAAACGACGGCCTTGGCACAAGAGCAGCAGAGTTATCTACTACAAGTGGTGCTAATTTAGTACCTACACTTGGGTTGCAAGTAATTACATCTGAAACCGACAGGCATTTAATTGTGTTGGGAGCAGATCCTATTAATAATGCAGGAACAGCGAGGACGGGTGCAATAGATCCAATGTTAGTTGCTTTTAGTGATCAAGAAAATCCATTAGAGTTTGAGCCACTAGCAACAAATACAGCTGGATCATTAAGATTATCTTCTGGTTCAGCTATTGTCGGTGGAGTAAAAGCTAGACAAGAAGTTTTAATTTGGACTGATACGTCTTTGTATTCTATGAATTTTATCGGACCGCCTTTGACTTTTGCTGTAAATTTAATTAACGAGGGAGCTGGTCTTATTGGGCCAAAGGCTTTTAGTAATTCTCCAAAAGGCATATTCTACATGTCTAAAGCTGGATTTTATTTTTATAATGGATCTGTGCAAAAATTACCTTGCTCAGTACAAGATTATGTATTTTCAGACATTGATGAAAGCCAGGCTTTTAAATGTTTTGCAGGATTAAACGAGGAGTTTTCTGAGATATGGTTTTTTTATCCTTCTATAGAAGATGATACAAGAGAAATATCAAGATATGTTATTTTTAATTATGAAGAGAGCTCCTGGAGTATAGGATCTTTAAAAAGATATAGCTGGCTTGCAGCTGGTGTTTTAAACAAACCTTTAGCTGCTGGCGAATCAAGCTCAACACAATATATCTATGAACATGAAAAAGGATTTAATAATGATCAAAGCGCTATGGATGGTGTGTTTGTAGAATCTGCTGACATAGACATAGCAGATGGCGATAGATATGTTTTCTTAAAAAAGATTTTGCCAGATATTTTATTTGTAAATGAAACAGGAACAAATCAAGATCCTGCTATTAATGTTGTGGTTAAGCGCAGAGACTTTAGTAATCAAACTTTATCTACAGATTCAACCACACAAATAACACCAAGCTCAACTTTTAGTTCGTTAAGATCCAGAGCTAGGCAAGTAGTGTTTAGGTTTGAGTCAGACGATGATAATACAGAAGATGATAAGAAAAATTACAAGTGGAGGCTTGGTAGCACAAGAGTAGAAATTCAACCATCTGGGCGTAGATAATGAGTAAATTATTGCCGACACAATTGCCTTTTGCTATTGGTGAGAATGTTTCAGCTGACACTTTTAACAGACTAGTCAGAATTTTAGAAATAAACTTAGGATCTGTAGATCCAAATGCTATAAAAACATTTAACTCCACAGACATTAGCGAATTGCAATTTGCTACAGGAGCCATTATATTTAACACAACGACAGAGGTTCACCAAGCCTTTGATGGTACAGAGTTTAGAAACCTGTATGAACATCAAACTTACTTGACTGGAATCTCTGCAACAATTAGTTTAGGAGCAGTAACTGTAAGTACACCATGAATACATTAGATCAAAGTTTACAGAGAGTATATGGCTTGCAAGAGGGCGGTTCAGTTGTCCAGGACATGATGATGCGTCCAGGTGAGCAAATGCCACCACAAGACATGATGCAAAGAGGTCCTGTATCAGAACAAGAAATAGACATGATGGTCGATGATGTGTCTAAGGACATGAACGACGAAGAAAAACAAATACTTGAATCTATGCTTGAGCGCGGTCTTGCAATACAAGAATCACCACTTGCGGCTGAGGTTGCTCAATTAAAACAATACGGTGAAGGCGGCGATACAGAGTTAGCTCATTTAAGACCTGGCGAAATGGTTATACCACCAGAGTTTTTAGAAGATGCACAGTTTGAATCAGCATTAGCTAAAAAGTTTGACGAATTTGATATAAACCCAGAACAAGCGATAGTAGGTTCGGGTATAGCAAGCCTTAACCCAGTGACTGGCTTAGAACAATTTTTCTTTAAGAAGATTGGTAAGGCCCTTAAAAAAGTAGTTAAGAAGATAGCACCTATAGCTGGACCATTAGCAAACTTTATTCCAGGAGTCGGACCAGTATTAGCTGGAGCAATCGGAGCTGGTGCCAATGTAGCAGCAGGTAAAGGACTCAAAGGCGCATTATCTGGAGCACTCGGCGGTTATGGTGCTGGTAAATTAATGGGCGGTATTGGAAGTCTGGGCAAAGTTGGCGGTAAACTTGTCGGTCAAGGTAATTTTAGTAGCCTTGGTGGACTAGATAAATTTAGAGCTTTAGGTAGTGGTTTAAAATCTGGCAACTTAGCAAGTACATTCTTTAATCCAGCTACTGGTGATAAAGGTATATTTGGCGGAAGCCTCGGTCCTTCAATAAGAGGCGGTTTAGGTAGCTTAACAGGATTAGGTCAACCACAAACTTACGATACTGGTGATGTTATTGGTACTTTAGACGGTCGGCCAGTAACAAGAGCTGACTTAGCAAATATGACACCAGATCAAATAGGTGCAATGCAAATGACACAAGCTGCTGTCAACGATAAAACATTAATGCAAACATTAAGCGCAAAATTTTTACCGCAAGGCGTTGAAAACATGTTGGGCACAGGCCCACAAGGCGGTGGCATCTTTAGCGGAGGTCAAAACCAACAACAAAGTGGCGGTCTATTCGGCGGTGGTTTCGGTGACGCACTTAAGATGGGCGGCATAGGAGCTTTAGCTGCTGGTTTAGGTAAGCTGGCCTATGAAGATGCTAAAAAACAAACAGGCGTGCCTTTGACTCCACTTACTACTATGAGTCCTACAGGCAGATATAACATAGAAGCTGAAATATCCAGAAGAATGGGACAGCAAGCTCCGAATCCAGTTGAGTTTGGTTTATTACCAACAGGCACATTACCAGAGTTATCTGGTGGTAAGCCAGCAGGTATGCAAGAGGGTGGTGAAGTACAAAATAAAATGCGTGCTTTAGGTATGAGAGCAGAACAAGCAAACAACATAATTAATGAATTAGAGAACACTTTTAATCCAAATAATATGAGAGATCTTGTGGCAAGTAATTTGCCTTTCGATCCTACTGCTATAGAAAATTTATTAAAATCGTCAGAAAAAAAACAATATGATCGTGCAAAATTAGATTTTTCAACAGCCATTTTGCGAAATGAAACTGGCGCAGTGATTCACGAAAGTGAGGTTGATTATATAGATCGTACGTTTTTTCCACAATTAGGCGATGATGAAGAAATAGTAATGCAAAAACGTCAAGCAAGACAACAGGTAATTCAATCTTTAATTCCACAAGAAAAGCCAAAAAGTAAAGGCATTGGCTCTATGCCAATGATGATGTACGGCGGTCCTGTAATGGCTTATGCCGAAGGTGGAGCAGTACAAATGCAAGAAGGTGGTGAAATGGATCCGAGCATGTTTCCTAGAATGGACGGTGATATAAACGGTCCAGGCACAGAAACCAGTGACGATATACCAGCTATGTTAAGCGATGGTGAATTTGTTATGACAGGACAAGCTGTAAGAGGCGCAGGAACTTATGAAATGAAGTCTGAGCCTGGTGGTATCATAAGTCTGGTTCCGTCTTTAGAAGAGAACAGAGAGCGTGGTATGGATCTTATGTATCAAATGATGGATACTTTCGCCTCACAAGCTAAGGTTAATTAATATGGGATTATTTTCTAACGTTTTAAAAAGAGTAAAAGAAGGCTTACCACAGGCGATTGAAAATAGACGTGGTCCAGGCTTTGGTATAGGATCTTTGACAACAAGGCCAAATCTTGAGCCTAGAGGCGGCGGTTTTTTAAAAAGAGCAGCTCGTAATGTAAATCAACAATTAAGGAATGTTAATCAACAAGGAGGCACACAATCGGGGACAATGCTTCCTGTAATGCCGCCATCAATACCTGGTTTAAATATCCCAGATTTAAGTGCGCTACAAAATATATCACCAGCAGTTCAAGATGCAGTGCAACAAAGTTTAGCTACAGGTGAACCACTTTTATCTCCAGAGCGAATACAAGAAATAATAGCACAAAATCCCGTGCTTCCTATTACACCGCCAACATTATCTGAGTCTCTTCGTGCTATAACAAAAAGACCAGAAGAACAAATGTTTATTGAGCGTTTAGATAATGAGCCTCTTCGTGATCTTACTAATAACTTTGTGCCTCCAGCTTTAGGCAGAGCACCCGATCCTGTGCCTTTACCAATAGAAACATCACCAATAGCACCGCCACCTGTAGATCGTCCAATCTTACAAAGACCAATAGAAGGCGGCCCAGCAGTAAGACCTGGTGAACCAATTAAAGCAATAAGGCAACAAGAACTATCACCTTTAGCACCGCCTCCTACAATGCAACAACCTAAACGTGGCGATTTCATGTCTATAGAAAGAATAGGAGACTTACCTCCTGGCTTAAGGATGAAAGAACAACCAGACAGTAATGATTCAGATAGATTTAGACGTATAGATGAACAAGCAATTAGAACAGACTTACTACCACCCAAGCGTATATCTGACGAAATTCGTATTGATGATAGACCAACTCCACGTCCATCAATCGGTGGCCCAGGTGGAGGTATAACTTCTATAGGGCAACCGCTCGATGGTAGTGATCCTGGTTTACCAAGACTTCCAGGTGGACCTAATCAACCTAAACCAGTAGAATTAAACGACTTTGGCTTTGGCCCAGGCATAAGACCGTCAGAGATTATTACTCCAGATGGACAATTTATTGGTTCGGGAAGTGTGACACCACCAGGAGCAAGACCTGGAGCTTTTGTGCCACCACAACAGCCTCCAAGAGTACCATTATCTGAAAGAGAAGATATTTATGGCGAAGGAAAAAGATATGATCCATCAAAATTACCAGAAGGTTTTTCTTTTGATGCTCCAAGTGAGGGAATGTATAATATGGCTATGCCATCTATGGGTAATGTATATGCCTACGGTCCAGATGGTCAAAGAATAGAAGTTGCAAGTGGAATACAGAGTCCTGGATTCAATACTACAATACCTGGAGGCGGTACGTTAGGTGATTTACCTCCTGGATTCAATATGGATAGGCAACCAAGCGTAGGAGGCGGTGGCGATATAGGTAGGCCTCCAGTAGGTTTAGCACAGCCAGATCCAGTCACAGATCCAGTAGTAGAGCCGAGTCCTACACAAACAACAACTGCACCACCGCAAGTTCCTGGAGGAACTCCGTACGCAGCGGGTGTAACTCAAATTCAGTCTGGTTTAGATCCATTAACCGAGCAATTATTATTCGGTCTTGGTGGCCAGGGTGGATTTATACCTGGAGCCATGAGAGCCGCTGAGAAGGTTTTTTATGACGACCAGGGCCAACCAGTCGTGATAGATGAACAAGTTGCAGGATTCAGTCCAGATCAACTTGCAGCTATGCAAATGCAAAGACAATCCATAGGTATGCAACAACCTTACCTAGATCAAGCAGCACAATCATATTTTAGTGGTTTAGGCGCTTTACAAAGCGGTATTGGTGAATCACTTAATACAGCGGAACAAGGTGTAGAAGATATAGCAAGAGGAGTTGGAGAATCCAGAGCAATGCGAGAGGCTGGATTACGAGGCTTAGTCGGATCTTTGGATGAAGCTAGAGGCTTATCAAGAGGTGCCACTGATCAATTTGGTAGAAGAATATCTGGAGTAGAAGCAGGATCTCAAAGGGCCGCAGGTCAATTTGCTAGAGGTCTTGGTAAATCTCAGTTTGGTTTAGAACAGGGTGTTGACCAATTTGGCAATAGATTAACAGGTGTTGAAGGCCTGCAAAGAGGAGCTACAGATCAATTTGGTAGAAGAACAGCTGGTATAGCTGGTAGAGGCATGTCGGATGTTGGTAGGTTTGAGCAAGGTTTAAGAGATCCAGAAAGTTTACTAAGAGGCACAGTGGGTGGATATGACCAAGGTATGACCGAACAATTCTATGATCCTTACGAGGATAGAGTAGTTCAACAAACCATAGAAGATATTATGGAACAAGGCGCTAAATCAGACATTGGTGCGCGAGCTGGGGACATAGCAAGAGGCGGTGAGTCAGCCTTTGGTTCAAGAGCTCGTTTAGGTGCTGGAGAACGAACAGAGGCTCTCGGTAGAGGCCTTGCAGAAGCTCTTGGTGGTATTAGGTCAAGTGGATTCCAAAGAGCACAGCAAGCAGGTATGAGCGAATTTGCAAGACAAAAACAAGCAGAACGAGCAGCTGCCTCTGGTTTATCAGATCTAGCAAGTCAAAGACTAGGAGCAGGTCAAAACCTATCTGGTATGCTTGCTAATTTATCTGGACAACAACTAGGAGCACAACAATCCTTAGCTAGTGGTTTAGGATCACTAGCAGGACAAAGATTAGGTGCTGGACAATCATTAGCTGAGTTCCAGAGAGGAACAGCAGGACAACAGTTGGCTTCACAACAAGCATTGCAAAACATGTTAAGAGGAACTTCTGCTGAAAGATTAGCAGCACAACAAAACCTAGGATCTACATTAGCTGGCCTGGGCACGACACAGCAACAAGCATTATCACAAGCAGGACAACAGGCATTAGCAGGACAGCAAGTTCTTGGCGGTGCAAGAACTGGATTAGCTGGTATGCAAATGGGTGCTGGCCAGGCATTACAACAAGGTCAGTTTGGTTTAGGATCTAGCTTACAAGGTTTAGGAGCTCAAGCAGCAGGAGCATCCGCTTCTGATATAGCTTCTTTATATGGCATGGGTTCACAACAACAAGGAATGACTCAAGCTATGTTAGATGCACAACGTAGAAACATGCAACAAAGACAAATGACACCGTTGCTACAATATCAAGCTCTGGCACCATTTGTAGGCATGGCACCAGCAGGACAGTTCCAAACGACTACACAATTTGCACCTAGGCCTAGCGCTATGCAAACTGGAATTGGTACAGGCCTATCAGCTTTTGGAGCATTAGGTAATTTATACGGTAATAAATAATGGCGATAACACGAGCGCAAATACCAGAACAAATTGATGTTTTTAATGAAGGTGGTGATGTCACATCGTCACTAACTCCAGCAGATATTCTTGCTTTGTATGGAGCGCAACAGAGTGCGCCAACAACTGCTGAGGATATTACAGCACAAGCGGAACAAATGGCTGGTCTTTTTGCACAACCGAGAAAACAAAATATTTATGATTTAGCATCTGATATTGGCGCTGGCCTAGTTGCATCTGCGTCTGATCCTAGAGGATTTGGAGCAGGCCTTACTGCTGGTTTTCAATCATTTAATGAAAGAGCAAAAAAAATAAAATCAGAAAAAGATAAAATTAGACAAGAGCTTTCTTTATTGGCTTACAAACAAGTTGAAGCAAGGAGAGCAGAACAAGCAGAAACATCCAAAGAGATTTTGGAAATGCAATTTGAAGCTGCGTTGGAAGGCCAGGGTGGAATGTTTAAAGGCACTTCAACTGAATCAGCTGCTCTTAATTATATTTTAGCAGCCGAAGCAAACCCAAAATTAAAGGATACACCAGAATATAAAATTGCTATTGCTGTTGCAGGAAAAAGTAAAATGGTTCCAAGACAAACAGAAGAGGGAACAATAATGGTTGAGCAGCCTGGTATAGACATACCTAGTATTTTAGGGCCAAGATCTGTAGCTCCAGAAAGTCAAATACAAATAGGTAACACTACTTGGACCTTTACTGGCAGAAGAGACGGTAATAATCAGCCGATTTACACAGACGGAACTAAAGAACAAGTTATTAAGGCAGGTCCATAATGCAACAAAATTATGTATTAAGCGATCCTGTTATAAAAGTTGAAGATAGGCCACAAGTAATTCCTGGAACAGAAGTATCAAAAGATCCTTTTACAGAAGGCGCAAAAAGACAAGGTGGTTTTGCTGTGCGTATGGAAAGAGCGTTAGAAGAACTTGAAAGATTAGAAAATGCAGACTTTAACCCAGTAAATATAAAAGACACTTTGGTTAATAATCTTCCTTTTGTACCAAATGCAGTAGAAAACTATTTAAGCAGTCCAGAATACAAACAATATCAAAGGGCAAAGATTGATTTTTCAACAGCACAGTTAAGGCAAGAAACTGGTGCTGTTATTAATGAAAGTGAAATTGTTTGGATTGACAAAACCTATTTTCCACAGTTTGGTGATGATCAACAAACTCTTTTAAACAAAAGAGAAGCGAGAAGGGCAGCTTTAGCAGCTATGATTGGACAGGCTGGTAAGGCCTACGACAGAACCAAGGCTGGATTAAAAGATAATGAATATGGTTTTGAGTCAGAACAGGCTATGGATGAATTAAAAAAAAGAGCACAAAGTAATCCAGCGTTAAAAGCAAAATTAATTGAAAAGGGTTTGATCAATGAGTGATAGTAAAAACGGCTTACAAGATTTAGAAGATAGCGTTCTGTTAGAAATGGCAACAGCCTCAAGTGTTATAGGCAGTGAAGATTCTTATGAGGACATGTTAATTGAAAAGATTGCTCAAGAAAGATTATTACAATCAATAGATAAAA